>PJUJ01000448.1_pt1 | contig 19676 bp, 16 predicted proteins | sample 1512321 | NCBI WGS metagenome assembly PJUJ01 (sample SAMN08177669, study PRJNA422409) | Feces metagenome, whole genome shotgun sequencing project. | isolation source: Chicken feces enriched on filter paper: beechwood xylan treatment | host: Gallus gallus | place: USA: Madison | collected 2015-01-15 | reverse complement strand
CACCAGGATCTCGGAGAAGCTGTCTTCCAGGCCCTGGGCCTTGGCTTGCTCACGGATGCTCTCGGCCACCTTCTTCTCGAAGTTCGAGTAGGCGTGGACGATGTACCACTTGTGGTTCGGGTTGGTCGCGGTTTCGGTGCTCATGGTCTTTATATGTCTTATCCGGCCGCGAACTTCAGCAGCAGATTGGCCAGCGTACCCAGAATCCAGTCGACGCCGAAGAAGAACACCGAGGCGACGATCACCATGATGAAGACCATCACCGAGGTGATCCAGGTCTCCTTGCGGGTGGTCCAGGTGATCTTGCGGGCCTCGGCGCGGACTTCGCGGAAGAACTGCACCGGGTTGAAGGGCTTCTTGGGGGCGGCGGCAGCCGCGGAAGGAGCCTGACCGGCAGGGGCCAGCGCCGCGGCCGTACGGGCGGCGCGGTTCTTGATCGCTGACGGGCTGGATCCCGGTTTCCTGGCCATGGTTTCAGAGGCTCGCGTATCTGACAGGCCGGGCCGAACGCCGGACCGGCCGATGACATATAGTGGCAGGAGTGGAGGGACTCGAACCCCCGGCCCTCGGTTTTGGAGACCGATGCTCTACCAGCTGAGCTACACTCCTGCAGAACTCCGGTCCCGATAGAAAGGACCGCAGCCTTGGCGACGGTCGAGGCCGGAGGGCCGCGAGCGGCGCCGCCGACGCTTCCCAGCGCCAGAGCGGCGTCGTGTAGCAGGGTCGTTTGCGCCCGGCAAGCGGATCAGGACGCGTTCGACGCGCGTTGTTGCCTAAGTCGCGGACCAAACGGCGCCTTTTCACAGGTTTCTTGGTCCGCAACGCGCCCGAACGCTTCAGGAAAGGCTCAGGAATGGCCGCGAACACCGGCGTGCGCCCCTCCAATCGAGAGGTCGAGCACGAGAATCAACGAACGAATCCCTCCGCCGACGGCAAGCCGCCGCGTCCCGCCACCGAACCGGTCGGCGGTGAAGACAGCGTCGACACGCCCAAGACCCGCACAGACCCCGGCTCCGGTGAAGGCTGAAGCGCAGCCTTCACCGGAGCTCTAGAGCCGTGCGAAGCGATCAGGCGGCGCTAGCCGTCCTTCTTCTCTTCGGCGTCGGTCGAGGCGCTCGGCGTCGCCGCCGCGCACTGGACGTTCAGGTACGACCATTTCACGTCCGTGAGCTCACGGCCGCATTCGGTGTTCTTGCCCTGGTCGCGACCCCGCAGCGAGACGCCGACCCCCTTGGCGGGGTCCGGAGCCGGGCTGGCGCTGGAGACGTCGTAATAGCCGCCGTTGGGGCCGCGCACGACGAGGCACTTGGTGTTCTCGACCGGCCGCACGCAGCCGCTCGCCGTCACCGACTTGCCTTCCAGGGTCACTTGTTGGGCCTTGGCGGACTTGGATTGGGCGCCGCCTTCACAACCCGCTACGCCTAACGCTAACAGACTGGCCGCCGCGGCGGCCATGACGAACCTCACCCGCATACGTTCCTCCGTATCGTTGGCTTCGCGAACGAAGCAAAAGGAAGTCTGCGCCCCGTTGGGGTGGTCGGCAATCACATTTTTGACACAGTCAGAAAAAGCGAACGGCGATATTTTGGGCCGCTCGTAGAATTTTTTCTCAAAGCGGGTTCAGAGAGCAAAAGTTGACATCCGCTCTCAACTTCTCACATGACACCCGTGTCGCCTTCAGGGCCGGAGCGACGCCCGACTTTTCTTGCGTGCGCTGCGCGCGAACAGGATCGAAAACCGAAGACATGACGGCCGAGACCGCCACCGCCGCCGCCCCTGCTCCCGCCAAGGAGTCCCCGCACAACCTCGAGACCGTTCTCTGGGTCAAGCACTGGACCGACCGGCTGTTCAGCTTCGCCATCACCCGCCCGGCCAGCTTCCGCTTCCGCTCGGGCGAGTTCGTGATGATCGGCCTGCCCGCCCGCGAGGAGCTGGGCGAGAAGAAGCCGATCCTGCGCGCCTATTCGATCGGCTCGCCCTCGTTCGCCGAGGAACTCGAGTTCTTCTCGATCAAGGTGCCCGACGGCCCGCTGACCTCGCGCCTGCAGCAGATCAAGGCCGGCGATCAGGTCCTGCTCGGCAAGAAGCCGACCGGCACCCTGGTGCTGGACGCGGTCAAGCCGGGCAAGCGCCTGTTCCTGTTCGGCACCGGCACGGGCCTGGCCCCGTGGCTGTCGGTCGCCCGCGACCCCGACGCCTACAGCCGCTTCGAGAAGGTGATCGTCGCCCACGGCGTGCGCGAAGTGCAGGAACTGGCCTATCGCGACCTCTTCACCAGCGAGATCCACGACGACCCGCTGGTCGGCGACGAGGCCAAGGCCCAGCTGGTCTACTATCCCACCGTCACCCGCGAGCCGTTCGAGCGCCAGGGCCGCTTCACCGACCTGATCGAGAGCGGCAAGCTGTTTGCCGACCTCGGCCTGGAAGGCGGCAAGTTCGATCCCGAGCACGACCGCGCCATGCTGTGCGGCTCGATGGCCATGATCAAGGACACCGCCGCCCTGCTGGAGGCCCACGGCCTGGTCGAGGGCTCCAACGCCGAGCCCGGCGACTTCGTCATCGAGCGCGCCTTCGTCGGCTGATCCGCCGAGCATCGCACCGAATTGAAAAGGCCAGCCGCCAGGCTGGCCTTTTTGCTGCGCGCTAGGGCGTGCGACATTCACCCGACAGACGCCCCCTAAACCCGTCCCTCCCCGCGAAGGCGGGGACCCAAGCGGCGTCTGCGGATTGTCGGCGATCCTCCCTGCGTCCCAAAAGGCAGCTTGGGCCCCCGCTTTCGCGGGGGAACTCGGTGGGAAGCGGCCAGGTTGGCTGAAGGTCGATCCTACACCGTCCCCGTCACCGCCCGCAGCGCCGGCTCGAACGTCGACACCGCGCCGGTGTCGATGTTGGACAGGATCACCAGGCGGCGAATCTCAGGGACGAGGCCGCTCGGCCGAATGCACGGCCAGCACGCGCAGGCCGTCCTCGACCAGATAGGCGCCGACGGCGTCGACGCGGCAGACCCGGCAGCTCTTCTTGTCGATGACCGCGCCTGGCGTATGGGCCACGGCCCCCGCCGGCGCCGCCTGCCCCACATAGACAGACGAGCCGAGGTCCAGCACCTGGAACGGCAGGGCCGTCGAGTAGCCGCCGGCCTGGCGCGTCGCGGCGTGCTTGAAGCTCTGGACGTAGTCGCAGGGCTGCTGGCTTTGCGGGCCGGTGCAGCCCGGCGACGAGAACGCCGAGGCGCTCAGCGCGGCCAGCCCCGCCAGGACGAGGGCCAGGCCGTAGAACCCGAGCGGGGCTGGCCTTATCGGGGACGGCGCGACCATGCCTGGACCGTGCCGTGGGACGGGCCGCCTCGCAACGACTTTTCCGCTAGGCGGCGCCCGCCCTCACCGCTTGCGAGTGTTCGGCAGGAAGGCAGCCAGCAGGCCCAGCGCCGGCAGCACCGCGCACAGCTTGTAGACGGTCTCCACGCCCTTCCAGTCGGCCAGCTCGCCCAGCACCGCGGCCCCGAGGCCCCCCATGCCGAACGAGAACCCGAAGAACAGGCCCGAGATCATGCCGATCCGGCCCGGCGCCAGTTCCTGGGCCAGCACCACGATGGCCGGGAAGGCCGAGGCCAGCAGCAGGCCGATGATCACCACCAGCGGTCCGGTCCAGAACAGGCTGGCATAGGGCAGCAGCAGGGTGAACGGCAGCGCGCCCAGGATCGAGATCCAGATCACCGCCTTGCGGCCGAAGCGGTCGCCCACCGGTCCGCCGGCGATCGTGCCCAGCGCCACCGCCGCCAGGAAGGCGAAGAGATGCATCTGGGCGTTCTCGACCGTCAGGTGGAAGCGCTCGATCAGGTAGAAGGTGAAGTAGCTCGTCAGGCTGGCCATGTAGACGTACTTCGAGAAGATCAGCACCAGCAGGATGGCGATGCCCTTGCCGGCCGCGCCCTTGGGCAGGTCGATCGCGATCTTGCGGCCGCCGCCGGCCGCCAGGCGCGCCGCGCCGTGGTGGCGGGCCCAGACGGCGACGTTCCACAGCACCGCCCCGGCCAGCAGGGCCAGCAGTGCGAACAGGGCCAGGCTCGACTGGCCCCAGCGCACGACGACCAGCGCCGCCGCCAGCGGCCCCAGCGCCTGGCCGGCGTTGCCGCCCACCTGGAACAGCGACTGGGCCAGGCCCGGCCGGCCGCCCGCCGCCATCCGCGCCACCCGCGAAGACTCCGGGTGGAACACCGACGAGCCGACGCCCAGCAGGCACGCGCCCAGCAGAACCAGGCCATAGACGTGCGCCACCGACAGCACCGCCAGGCCCGCCAGCGAGAACAGCGTCCCACCCGGCAGCACCCACGGATTGGAGCGGCGATCGGCGTACAACCCCACCAGCGGCTGCAGGATCGAGGCGGTGATCTGGTAGGCCAGGGTGACGAGGCCGATCTCGCCGAAGCTCAAGTGCAGGTCGGTCTTCAGGTTGGGATAGATGGCCGGCAGCAGCGACTGCATCATGTCGTTGAGCAGGTGGCAGCCGCTGATCGCGAGGATCACGCCGAACACCGTGGTCTCCGCCTGCGGGCTGGACGGGTCGGCGGCGGGGGATCGGATCGCGGTGTCGGTCATCGGGCTCTTCCAGTGAAGGTGCGACCGCGATAGGACCTGAAACAGCGTCCCGCATTCCGCATCGGGACTTTCACTTTCGCGAGTGGGACAGATGGCCAAGCCCTGGGTGCATCCCGCCGACTACGACGCCACGCCCCGTCCGGTGGTCGCCACCGGCAACGAGTACCCTCCCTCGTTCGAGCTCGACTGGCACCAGCACGGGCGTGGCCAGCTGCTCTACGCCGCCGCCGGGGTGGCCGTGGTCTCCACCCCGCACGGCGCGTGGATCGCCCCGCCCGAGCGCGCCGTCTGGACCCCGGCGGGCGTGCCGCACTCGGTTCGCATGGTCGGCGCGGTCAGCACCCGCAGCGTGCTGCTCGACGAGCGGGCCTCGGCCGCGCTGGGCGATGCGGGCCGGGTGATCGGCGTCTCGCCGCTGGTGCGCCATCTGCTGATCGCCGCCTGCGACATCCCCGTCGACTATGACGAGACCGGCCGCGACGGCCTGGTCATGGACCTGCTGCTGGCCGAACTGGCCCGCGCCCCGGTGATCCCCCTGGCCGTGCCCTTCCCCGCCGCGCCGGCCCTGGCCCGCCGCTGCCACGCCTTTCTCGAGCGCCCGACCCCGCACGAGACCATCGACGACTGGTGCGCCGAGCTGGGCCTTGGCCGGCGAGCCTTCACCCGCGCCTTTCGCCGCGAGACCGGCATGAGCTTCGGCGCCTGGCGGCAACAGGCCTGCCTGCTCGCCGCCCTGCCCCGCCTGGCGGCCGGCGAGCCGGTGACGACCATCGCCCTCGACCTCGGCTACGACAGCCCGGCGGCCTTCTCGACCATGTTCAAGCGCCTGCTGGGCATTCCGCCAAACCGGTACAAGCCGGGCGGGGCCGGCGCAGGTTTCGATTGACCCGCGCCGCCCCCTGACGGAGACCTCCGGTCCGTGAGCCAAGCCCTGAAGAACCTGACCGTCGAGGACGCCCGCGGCCGGATGCTGGACGGCGCCGCGCGCCTTGGCGTCGAGGCCGTCGCCCTGCAGGACGCCGTCGGCCGCGTGCTGGCCGAGGATGTCGTCGCAGGCCGCCATCAGCCGCCCTTCGACGCCTCGGCCATGGACGGCTGGGCGATCCGGCGAGCCGATTACGGCGCGACGGAGGCCTTTACGATCGTCGGCGAAAGTGCCGCGGGCCGCGCCTATCCCAAGGCCTTGCAGGCGGGGCAGGCCGTGCGGATCTTCACCGGCGCCCCGGTTCCCGCCGGCGCCGACCTCGTGGTCATCCAGGAAGAGGCGACCCGCGACGGCGACCACGTGACCTTCACGGCGGGCGACGCGCCCAAGGCCAACATCCGCCCCGCCGGCGGCGACTTCCGGTCTGGCGACCGCCTGCTGGAAGCGGGCGTGCGCATCGATCCCTGGCGACTGTCGCTGGCCGCCGCCGCCGGCCTGGCCGACCTGCCCGTCGTCCGCCGGCCCAAGGTGGCGATCCTGGCCACCGGCGACGAACTGGTCCCGCCCGGCGGATCGCCCCTGCCCGACCAGATCTTCGAGTCCGGCTCGTTCAGCCTGGCGGCCCTGATCCAGGCCTGGGGCGGACAGGCGATCAAGCTCGCCCCCGCCGCCGACTCCGTCGAGGCCATCGCCGCCGCCGTGGCCGATGCGGCCGTCGACCTGGTGTTGACCATCGGCGGCGCCTCGGTGGGCGACTACGACCTGGTCAAGCCGGCCATGAGCCGGCTGGGCCTTGACCTTCGCGTCCAGACCATCGCCGTGCGCCCGGGCAAGCCCACCTGGTTCGGCCATCTCGAAGACGGCCGCCGCGTGCTGGGCCTGCCGGGCAATCCAGCCTCGGCCCTGGTCTGCGCCGAGCTTTTCCTGCGTCCGCTGCTGGCGGCCCTGTCGGGCGCCGATCCGGCCCTGCCGTTCGGGGCGGCGCGCCTGTCGTCCCCCCTGCCCGCCAACGGCCCGCGCGAGCACTGGATGCGCGCGGCCCGCGCCGTCGACGCCGAGGGCCGGCTGCTGGTCACGCCCTTCCCCGACCAGGATTCCTCGCTGATCGGCGTCTTTTCCCGGGCCGACGCCCTGGTCATGCGCCCCGCCGGCGCGCCGCCCGCCCAGGCCGGCGACCTGGTCGTGACCTTGCCGCTGGCGCGCACCTGAATCGGCGACGACGGGCGAGGAGCGTGCTAATCCGCGAAAGTTGAACGGAGTTCGAGCGTCCATGGGTCGCGCCGGCAAGATCGCAGCGCATGTTTTCCTGGCCTTCCTGGCTCTGCTGATCGGGCAGGTCCTGGCCGTGGGCCTCGACGCCGACCGGCCCGGCCTGCTGGCCCACGCCGGCCTCTACGCCCTGTCGGCCTTCCTGGTGGAGCTGCTGTTCCGGCTGGAGCGCGCGCCCTGGCGGTTCGTGGCCGCCGCCGATCACCTGCGCATCGCCCGCTCGGCGGCGCTGACGGCCCTGACCTTCTCGCTGCTGGCCTTCCTGGTCCTGCCCGACCTCGACGGCGGCCTGCGCACCATCCTGGCGGCCCTGGTCGTGCAGGTCGGCCTGCTGGCGGCCCTGCGCGTCGGCCGCCGCGCGCTGCACGAGGGCGTGCTGGCCGAGGCCCTGCTGCGCCTGCGCCCCGCCCCCGCCCACCCGGCCCTGCCGCGCCTGCTGATCATCGGCACGGCGGCCGAGGCCGAGACCTTCCTGCGCGCCCCCGGCCTGGCCGAGCGCTATGCCGTGGTCGGCCTTCTGACCCCCGAGGCCCGCGAGACCGGCGACGAGATCCGCGGCGTCTGCGTGCTGGGCGCCATCGACCGCTTCGACGCCGTCATGCGCCAGCTCAGCGACGGCGGCCTGTCGCCGGCCGCCGTGCTGTTCCTGGCCGAGGCCCCGCTGGGCGCCTTCGGAGCCGAGCGCCTGGGCCGCCTGAAGAGCGAGGGCGTGCGCCTGCTGCGTCGCCCCGGCCTGGTCGAGATGGGCGAGGGCCCCACCGCCGCCGCCCTGCGCGAGATCAGCCTTGAGGAACTGCTCAGCCGCGCCCCCGTGCGCCTCGACCCCGCCCCGGTCCGGGCCCTGGTCAGCGGCCGCCGCGTGCTGGTCACCGGAGCGGGCGGCAGCATCGGCTCGGAGCTGTGCCGCCAGATCGCCGCCAGCGGCGCGGCCCACCTGACGATGGTCGACGCCTCGGAAGCCAACCTCTTCCTGATCGACCGCGAGATCGCCGAGGCCTGGCCGGCCCTGCCGCGCCGCGAGGCCCTGTGCGACGTGCGCGACGAGGGCCGCGTCTCGCGCCTGCTGGCCGCCGAGCAGCCCGACATCGTCTTCCACGCCGCCGCCCTCAAGCACGTGCCGATGGTCGAGAGCCACCCCTGCGAGGGCGTGCGCACCAACGTGCTGGGCACCCGCAACGTCGCCCTCGCGGCCAAGGCGGCCGGCGCCTCGCACTTCGCCCTGATCTCGACCGACAAGGCCGTGGCCCCCTCCAGCGTCATGGGCGCCACCAAGCGCGTGGCCGAAGCCATCGCCCGCCAGTTCGGCGGCGGCGGCAAGATGCGGGTCGGCGTGGTGCGCTTCGGCAACGTGCTGGGCTCGGCCGGCTCGGTCGTGCCGGTGTTCCGCCACCAGATCGCCCGCGGCGGCCCGGTCACCCTGACCGACGCCAATGTCGAGCGCTACTTCATGACCATACCCGAGGCGGTGTCGCTGGTGCTGCGCGCCGTGGCCCAGTCGGCCGCCGACGCCGCCCCGCCGGCCGGCGTGCTGACCCTGGAGATGGGCGAGCCGGTGAAGATCATCGATCTGGCCCGCCGGATGATCGAGCTGCAGGGCCTGGTTCCCGGCAAGGACATTGAGATCCGCATCACCGGCCTGCGTCCCGGCGAGAAGCTCACCGAGGAACTGGTCGACGTCAACGAGACCGCCGCGCCCAAGTCGGCCGGCGTGATCGAGGCCACCGCCGTCGCCCCCGCCCCGCGCATCGACGAGGCGACCCTGGCCGCCCTGGAAACCGCCGCCCTGGCCGGCGACGAGTTCGGCGTGCGCACCCAGCTGTTCGCGCTGGTCGAGCGCCTGCGCTCGACGACGGCTCAGACGACGCGGGCGTAAATACGGGGAACCTCCCCCTATGGGGGAGGCGGCCGAAGGCCGGTGGGGGGAGTTGGTGATGAACTTCCGACGCCTCGAAAGCTGAAAACGTCCCCCCTCCGGCCCTCCGGGCCACCTCCCCCAGAGGGGGAGGATCTTTCAGTGGAAATCCCGGCTCCTCAGCAGCCGCCCCGACACCTTCTGGCGCACGCGCGGCGCGGGCGCGTCGGGCTCGTCCCGCAGGCTCGACAGCTGGGCCGACAGGTCGGTGAAGCCCTCGGCGACGATGTGGATCACGCCCTCGGCCGCCTGCACCCGGCCATGCACCACCAGGAACGAGGCGGTCATCACCACGTTGCGGTCGGCCTCGAAGCGGTCCTTCCAGACCACCGCGTTGGCCACCCCCGTCTCGTCCTCCAGGGTGACGAACACCACGCCCTTGGCCGTGCCCGGCCGCTGGCGGATCAGCACGAGCCCGCCGACCGACACCTTCTGGCCGTTCCTGAACCTTGGGAGCTGGTCGGCGGTGACCGCGCCCATCTTCTCCAGCATCGGCCGGTAGAAGCCGCACGGATGGGCCTTCAGCGAGAGGCTGGTGGTGCGATAGTCCTCGGCCACCTCCTGAGGCGCGGCCATCGCCGGCAGGGCGACCCTGTCCTCGAACAGCGGCAGGCCGGCCAGCAGCGGCGCCTGCACCGGCGCCCTGTGCTCGCCCTTCAGCCCCTTCACCGCCCACAGGGCGTCGCGCCGCGCAAGACCGGTCGAGGCGAAGGCGTCGGCCTCGGCCAGCAGTTCCAGCGCCCGCTGCGGCACCCCGCCCTGGGCGAACTCGGCCGGCGCGCGCGCGCCTTCGTCGCGCGCCTTCACCAGGGCTTTGACGTCGGCCTCCTTCAGGCCCTTGATCTGGCGCAGGCCAAGACGCAGCGCCTTCCAGCGCGGGCGGGTCTCCTCGCAGGAGATCTTGCGGGGATCCCGCCGCCTCTCTCCGCCTGACGCGAGGGGCGACCTGGCCTCCAGCGTGCAGTCCCAGTCGCTGGCCATCACGTCGGGCGGCCGCACCTCCACCCCGTGCTCGCGCGCGTCGCGCACCAGCTGGGACGGCTGGTAGAAGCCCATCGGCTGGGAGTTGATCAAGGCCGCGCAGAACACGTCCGGCCAGGCCCATTTGATCCAGGCCGAGACATAGACCAGCTTGGCGAAACTGGCCGCGTGGCTTTCTGGAAAGCCGTAGTGGCCAAAGCCCTCGATCTGCTTGAAGCAGCGCTCGGCGAAGTCACGCTGGTAGCCGCGCGCCACCATGCCCTCGACGAACTTCACCCGGTATTCGGCCGGCGTGCCCAGGTTGCGGAAGGTGGCCATGGCCTTGCGCAGGCCGTCGGCCTCGTCGGGCGTGAACTGGGCCGCCTCGATGGCGAGACTCATGGCCTGTTCCTGGAACAGCGGCACGCCGTAGGTGTTGCCGAGGATCTGCTCCAGCTCATCGGGCGGACCAAACTCGGGTGAGGGCGCCGGCATGTGCGCCGGCTCCAGACCGTTGCGGCGCTTCAGGTAGGGATGGACCATGTCGCCCTGGATGGGGCCGGGCCGCACGATCGCCACCTCGATGACCAGGTCGTAGAACCGGCGCGGCCGAAGACGCGGCAGCATCGACATCTGCGCCCGGCTCTCCACCTGGAACACCCCGATGCTGTCGGCCACGCACAGCATGTCGTAGACGCCCGCCACCTCGGCCGGCACGTCGGCCAGGTCGACGATGGCCTCGCCGTGATCGGCGCGCAGCATGCCGAAGGCCCGCTGGATCGCCGTCAGCATGCCCAGCGCCAGCACGTCGACCTTCATCAGGGAAAGGCTGTCGATGTCGTCCTTGTCCCATTCGATGAAGGTGCGGTCCTTCATGGCGGCGTTGCCGATCGGCACGGTCTCGTCCAGCCGCCGCTTGGTCAGCACGAAGCCGCCCACGTGCTGCGACAGGTGGCGGGGAAAGCCCATCAGCTCGGTGGCCAGGGCCACGGCGCGGGCGATCTCGGGGGCCTTGGGATCCAGGCCCGCATTGCGCAGGTGCTCCTCGGGCAGGCCGTCGCCCCAGCTGCCCCAGACCGTGCCGGCCAGCAGGCTGGTGACGTCCTCGGTCAGGCCCAGGGCCTTGCCGACGTCGCGGATGGCGCTGCGCGGGCGGTAATGGATCACCGTGCCGCAGATGGCCGCATATTCCCGGCCATAGCGCTCATAGACGTACTGCATCACCTCCTCGCGCCGCTCGTGCTCGAAGTCGACGTCGATGTCGGGCGGCTCGCCGCGGTTTTCGGAGATGAAGCGGGTGAACAGCAGACGGTGCCTGGTGGGATCGATGGCGGTGACGCCCAGGCAGTAGCAGACCGAGGAATTGGCCGCCGAGCCGCGCCCCTGGCACAGGATCCCCTGCCCCCGCGCCCAGCCGACGATGTCGTGCACGGTGATGAAGTAGTTGGGGTAGTCCATCTTGGCGATCAGCCGCAGCTCTTCCTTCAGCTGCGCGGCCACCTTCTCGGGCACGCCGTCCGGATAGCGCCACGCCGCCCCCTGCCAGGTCAGGTCGGTCAGGTGCTGCATCGAGGTCTTGCCCGGCGGCACGGGCTCGTCGGGATACTCCTCGTGCAGGTCGGAAAGATCAAAGCCGATGCGCGCGACGATCTCGACGGTGCGCGCGATGGCCCGGGGCCAGCGCTCGAAGAGACGCGCCATCTCGGCCGGGGCCTTGATGTGGCGCTCGGCGTTGGCCTCCAGCCGGAAGCCGGCCTCCTGGATCGTGCAATGCTCGCGCACGCAGGTGATCACGTCCTGCAGCGGCCGCCGCTCGGGGCCGTGATAGAGCACGTCGTTGGTGGCTGCCATCGGTGCGCCCGCGCCCTGGCCCAGGGCGTCCAGGCGGGCCAGGCGCTTGAGGTCGCGGGCGGCGTAGGCGCGGCTGGCGGCCAGCCAAACCCGGCCCTTCAGCGCCCCGGCGATGCGGTGAAGGTCGGCCTCGAAGGCCGCATCCAGCGTCTCGGGCGGCACGACCAGGACCAGCTGCCCCTCGGCGTGCGCCGCGAAGTCATCCCAAGACAGGATGCACTCGCCCTTGCCCGCCCGCCGCTGGCCCAGCGTCAAAAGCCGGGTCAGCCGCGCGAAGGCCTCGCGGTCGGAGGGGTAGCACAGCAGGCTGGGCGTGCCGTCGGCGAAGTCGAGGCGACAGCCTGCCAGGGCCCGCACCTTGAGCGTCTTGGCCGCCGTCCAGGCGCGCACCACCCCCGCCAGGCTGTTGCGGTCGACCACGCCCACGGCGGAAAGACCCAGGGCCTCGGCGGTCAGCATCAGCTCCTCGGCGCGCGAGGCCCCGTGCAGGAACGAGAAGTTGGTGGTGGTTTGGAGCTCGGCGTAGGCGGGGGTCATGGGATCCTCTCCCTGTGGGGGAGGTGTCCGCGAAGCGGACGGAGGGGGGAGCAGCTGATGAGCGTTCGCCGCCGCGGAAGCTGAAACCGCCCCCCCTCCGGCCCTCCGGGCCACCTCCCCCAGAGGGGGAGGATCTTTCTAGCGCCCACGTCTCCAGACCCTCCCCCTGAAGGGGGAGGTGGCCCGGAGGGCCGGAGGGGGAAGAGACTGCTGAAATCGGCGCACATACGAACGTGAGGAATGACTTCCCCCTCCGTCGGCTTCGCCGACACCTCCCCCTTCAGGGGGAGGATCATTGCGCCCTCAACCAAACAGGCCATGCAGCCACCATTTCGGCGGATCGCCGTCACCATAGAGCCCCTGGCGGTAGATCCAGAACCGGCCGCCGGCCTCGTCCTCCACCCGGTAATAGTCGCGGATCCTGCCCGGACCCGCGGCGTCGAAATCGCCGCGCCACCATTCCTGGCCGATGCGCTCGGGGCCTTCGGCCGCCTGGACGCGGTGATGGCGGCCCCGCCAGGTGAAGCGCAGCGGCGGGTCGTCGGGCAGCTTGGCCATCACCTCGATCGGCTCGGGGCGTTTGAGCAGGCGCGTCGGGCGCGGCAGGTCGGGGCTCCACGGCCGGGCGGCCGCCGGCGCGGCCAGGGGCGCGGACCGTCCCACCGCCCGCTCGGGAACGTGGCTCTCCACCGGGTCGGGCCGCCAGACCCGCCCCTCGCCCAGGCGGTTGACCAGCCGGTCGACCAGCGGCGCCAGGGCCTCGGCTGCATCGAGTTCGGCGTCGATCCGCGCCTGCCCCTGCGCCAGGACCTCCACCGCGAAGGCGTGCACGGTGATTACGTCGATGCCGAAGCCCGGATCGACGACGTCCAGCTTGGGCGCGACCAGCTTGGCCAGGCGCACGGCGTCGCGGCCGGGACGCGCCAAGCCGACGGGCACGGCGAAGGCCTTGCCGTCCAGGCGATGATAGACGACCTCGAACCGCTTGGCGCCGCGTCCCTCGCCCTCCAGCCGCTTGCAGATCAGGGCCAGCACGTCGGCGGCGACGCGGGCCAGGTCCTCGGGCGCGCTGACCGGCTCGAAGAAGGCCAGGCGCGCGAACCACGGGCTGGCCGGCCGCCGGAAGGCCAGGGCCTCGCCCGCCGCCCCCAGGGCCTGGTCCAGCCGCTGGGTGAAGGCAAGGCCGAAGCGCTTGGCCATCTGGGCGCGCGGCAGGGCGTAGAGCTGGCCCACCCGATGCAGCCCCAGGCGCGGCAGCTGGGCCTGGGCGGCCTCGTCCAGCCGCAGGGCCGCCACCGGCAGACGGGCCAGGGCCTCGCGCTGGCCGCCGGGCGGAACCACCGCCTGGTCGGATCCGAAACGGGGGTCTCCATAGCGAGCCAGGGCCCAGGCCGCCCCGGCCGTGTCGGCGATCGCCCCCCGCGCCGGCACGCCCCAGCGCGCAAGGCGCTCCACAAGGTCGGCCAGCATGGCCGCCTCGCCGCCCCACAGGTGGTCGGTCCCGGTGATGTCGAGCAGCAGGCCGTCCTCGCCGTCGACCGCCACGGCCGGCGAGAACCGCACGCACCAGTCGCAGAGGCTCTCCAGCGCCCGCCGGTCGGCGTCGGGGTCATGGTCGGCGGTGACCAGTTGGGGAACCAGCGCCAGGGCGTCGGCGGCCTTCTGGCCGGCGGAAAGGCCAAGCGCCATGGCCGCGGCGTCGACGGCGGCGAGGCGACGCGTACCGCGCTCGGAGACCAGCAGGGCGAAGGGAGGATCCTGCGGCGGTGGAGCGAGCCCCCTCCGGCCCTCCGGGCTGCCTCCCCCAGGGAGGGAGGATCCGGTTGGCGCGGCGTAGATGCTCCCCCTCTGGGGGAGCTGTCGCGGAGCGACTGAGGGGGGTGTTCCCGCTGAAGCCGAAGCCCCTTCCCCCTCCGACCGCTTCGCGGCCACCTCCCCCTTCGGGGGGAGGGTCTTTTCCTCACCCCGCTCTACGAAGGCGTTCGGGTGGTGCCGGCGCCAGGTGGTGATCGGCCAGTTCGGACACCACACGGAAAGGATGCGGGCCATGGTCGGCCTCCGAATGTTCCAGGATCCACGCTCCGGGGCGTCCGCCCCGACAGCGTTCCAGCGCCACGCGCCAGGCGGGCGGGCCCAGCCCAAGCCCATCCGGCGGCGCGCGCCCCCGCGCGGGCCCCACCCGCCAGCGGCTGAAGGCGGCCGAGCCGGTCGCGCCCTTGGCCGGTCCGCCATAGGGCCGGCGATGCAGCACGACCCCGAAGCCCCCCGCCCGCTCGCAGGCCAGCTGCAGCCGGCGGCCGGCCACCAGGTCGGGGGCCTCGACCTCGCCGATGGCGACGGAAACGCCGGGCGTGGCCAGGGCGTCCTCCAGCACGCTCAGCCCTTCGGCCTCGTCGCGCACCCGCACCATCACCAGCCGCTCGACCGGAAAGCCCAGGTTCACCAGGCCCGGCGCATAGAGATCCGAGCGCCGCAGCACCCAGACCACGGCGCCCTTTTCGGCTCGCGGCCGGGCCAGCAGCGCCGCGAAGGCCGCCGTCGCCGCCCCGCTCTCGCCCTCCAGCCCCTCGCCCACCACCTCGTGCCAGCCGGCCCTCGGCAGCCCCCCGCCGGGCAGATGGCTGTCGACGCGCGGATCGCCGAACGGCAGGACCGGAGTCGGAGTCCGAGTCCCCGCCTCGATGGCGGCGATCCGACCTCTCAGGGCCTCGATACGCGCCTCGCGCGAGCCAGGCATGGCGACCTCCGTTCCCATTTTGTTCTGATCCTGATGGGCGCGGGAGTCAAGGTCGCCGAATGCGGCGGGGTGTCGCTGAGAAGGTGTCTGCGCCCCCTCCCCCTCACCCCGTCATTCCCGCCCTCGTGGCGGGAAACCCTCTCTCAGCCGCAAGGGCGGATGGGGCGGATCGCCGGCGATCCGCTTGCGCTTCACGTGCGAGCGGACCCAGGGGTTCCCGCCACGAGGGCGGGAATGACGGGAGCTTGAATGCCCTACACCCGCTCCACCCGCCGTCCCGCCAGGGCGCTGACCAGCGCCTCGGGCGCGGCGGGCTTGTGCAGCACCGGGCCGTCGTCGAGGCCGGGCTCCTGGTAGCCGGTCAGGTAGACGAAGGGGATGGCCCGCTCGGCCAGGGCTCTCGCCACCGGCGTGACCATGCGGCCGCCAAGGTTCACGTCGAGCACCGCCCGGTCGATCAGGCTGCTCTCGATCAGCTCCAGGGCCTCCTCGACGTCGCCGGCCGGCCCGACCACCTGCGCGCCGGCCAGGGCCAGCACGCGGGCCAGCTCCATGGCCACCAGGGCCTCGTCCTCGACCACCAGCACCCGCTGGTCCTGCAGGCCGCCGTCGGGCAAGGGGCTGGTCGTCGCCGCCGAGCGCTCGCCGCCGCCGGCATGGGGCAGAGCGCCCCTCGAAAGCGCGATGCGGCAATGCAGGCCTTCGGCGCGCCAGTCGTGCGAGACCTGCGCGCCCAGCTGCTTGCCGGCGTTCTGGATCAGGGTCGAACCGAAGCCCCGCCGGGCCGGGGCGATCGCCGGCGGCCCGCCGCTCTCGCGCCAGTCGACGACGAGCCGACCGGCGTCCCAGCTCCAGGCCACCTCCAGCACGCCGCCGGGCGTCGACAGGGCGCCGTACTTGCTGGCGTTGGTGGCCAGCTCGTGCACCACCAGGCCCAGCGACTGGGCCGCCTCGGCGCGGATCAGCACCGGCGGGCCGTCCAGGACGACGCGGCTCTCGTGCTCGGCGCTGTAGGCCTCCAGCTCCTGCTCCAGCAGCGCCCGCAGCACCGCCCCGGTCCAGCGGGTGGTCGACAGAAGGCTGTGCGAGCGGGCCAGCGAACCGATGCGGCCGCTGAGCGCGGTGACGTACTGGCGCTTGTCGACGAAGGGCGTCAGCTGGACCAGCGACTGCACGACCGCCAGCACGTTCTTGGCCCGGTGGTCGACCTCGCGGATCAGCAGGCGCTCGGTCTCCTCGGCCTGGCGCAGGGCCGCGTCCGCGCGGGCCCGGCCGCTGGCGGCCCAGATCAGCTCGGCCACGTCGCCGACGAAGGCCGCCTCGTCGACGCCCCAGGTGCGCGGCCGCTCCTGGCAGACGAACAGGTAGGAGACCAGCCGCCCGGCCTTGACCAGCGGCACGGCCACGAAGGCGCGGATGTCGAGCGCGACATAGGCCTCCAGGCTGTGGCGGGTGCGCGCGTCCTCGCGGACGTCGTCGATCACCACCTGCACGCCGGCGCGCAGGTCGTCGCTCATCGCCGGGCCGAAGTCGTCGAGCACGAACAGCGGGCCGACCAGGGGCTGCACGCCCTCCCCGCCCCACTCGCCGATGATCTGGGTCGAGACGCCGGCCAGATCGACCTCGGCATAGCCCGCCCGCTGGGCGCCCAGTTGCGCGGCCAGCACGGCGCAGGCCTTGTCGGCGATGGCGGCGACCTCGCTTTCCTCGCGCAGCTGGCGGCCCAGGTCGAGCATCAGGGCCCGGCGCCGCTCGCGCACCAGAAGGCGCGCCAGCTCGGCCTCGGCCCGCTTGCGCGCCGAGATGTCGGTGACCAGCACGTAGTAGCCCAGCACCGCGCCGTCCGGCGCCACGTCGGGCACGTACTTGGCCTCCACATGGCGCAGGCCCGCGGCCTGGTAGGGCACCTCGCCCTCGAAGGTCAGGCTCTGGCCTTCCAGCGCCCCGTCGACATGGTCGCGCACCCGCTCATAGGCGTCCGCGCCCATCACCTCGAGCAGCGAGCGGCCCTCGATGTCCTCGCGGCGGACGCCGAACCAGGTCTCGTAGGCGCGATTGACGAAGCGGTAGCGGCGGTCGGCGTCGACATAGCCGATCAGGATCGGCACCGCGTCGGCCATGGTCGCCGAGAAGGTGTCCCGTCGGCCGGCATGGGAGGGCGAAGGGGCGTCGTCGGTCATGGATTACGGCGCTCGTTTCGCGAAGGAGCGGCAGGCTTGCACGCCCACCTCCCAAGGTGGAGTGAGACAAACGGTCGCGGCCCTGCCCGTCAGTCTTCTCGCCGGAAGGTCACGACCAGCACGTCGCGCCGCGCCTCCTCGCCCGCGCGGAGGGGGCGGATCGCGGTCACCCCGTGCAGCACCCGATGGTCGTCGATCAGCACCGCGTCCCCCGGCTCGACCAGGGTGAACGAGCCCAGCGAGGCCCCGTCGGGGGCGAAGATGTCGGTGACGCCGCTGGCCACGTTGCGCCGCTCGACCAGCATGACGATCACCCAGTCGACGCCGTCGCGGTGCGCGCCTTCCGGCGTGGGCAGGCCGGCCTGCCCGTCATTGGCCTCGATGCGGAACTGGTGCAGCTCCACGTGCCAGGCCTTCGGCGGCTGGGCGGTCAGCGGCTGGAAGGTCTCCAGGCCCGCCTTCAGCAAGCCCTGCGTCACCGGATGCTCGGCGATCGCCTGCGTCACCGGCTCGAACCAGCGCTGCACGCCGCCGTTCAGGGCGTTGTAGTCGCGGCTCTGGTAGTGCGGCTGGTGCGGCTTGCGCGCGATCGCGCCGTCGGCCCCCACGGCGAAGGCCGCGAACCGCCGGCGGCGATAGCGCCCGCCGTCGGCCATGAAGCCGTCGACGCCCAGGTCGTTCCAGCTGTCGGCGAACAGGTCCCAGTCCGTCAGGCCGCCCAGCAGGGCGCGCGTCTCCCCGGCCGGAACGATGGCGAAGCCGTCCGCCGCGATCTTCTCGGCGATCATGCCGGGGCTCCCGGCCGGAAGAACAGGCCCAGCCGCAGCGAGCGGGCGATGCGCTCGGCCTTCTCGCCGATGATCGCCGCGCGCGGGGCGTCGAACAGCTCCACGCAGGTGGCGTGGAACAGGTTCAGCCACGGCGTGAACATCCACTCCTGGAAGCCCTCGATGCGCTGGTGCACCGCCATCGGCGAGCCCTTGTAGCGCCCCGAGCCCTGCAGCACCGTGGCCCAGAAGTCCTTCAGCGTGGCCATGTGGTGGGGCCAGGCCTCCTCGGCGATCTGGCCGTTGAACACCGGCCCGATGCGCGGATGGCGACGGACCTTGGCGTAGAAGGCCTCGACCAGGGCGTCGATCTCGGCGTCGGTGAAGGTCGGTTCTTTGAGGGCGGGCTCGGACATGGCCCCTAGATGGTCCCAAGCGAGGCGGCAGCCAAGCTAGGGATCATCACTTAGGGTTCCAGAAAACTTCAGCCGCTTCGCTTTCCTTATCCGCCCGTCCCCGCGAAGGCGGGGATCCAAGCTGAGTCAGAAGGTGGCCCACGGCCGTGCCCGATCCTGGGAGTCAGCTTGGATCCCCGCCTGCGCGGGAAAAAACGGATGAGAGTAGGGATGCTTCCCTCAAGCCTTACCCGTCACGCCCTGCTGGGGCGCGCTGCCCTGCAGGCTCCAGTCGCCGGCCTTGGCTTCGGGTCCGCGATCCAGGCGCAGGTTGTTCTGCACGTTGTCGACGCCGCTGACGCTCTCGGCCAGCAGTTCGGCCCGGCGCTTGTCGTCGCGGGCGTGGACCGTGCCGCTCAGGGTGACCTCGCCGTCCTTGACCGCCACCTTGATGGCCGAGGCGTCCAGCCAGCCGTCGTCGGTCAGCCGGTCGCTGACGTCCTCGCGGATGCGCTCGTCCGAGCGGCGATAGCCCTTGGGGCCGCGCCCGCGATGGTCGGCGCGCAGGGCCGCGTCGTGCTCGCGGCGACGCTGGGCGTCGTGGTCGCCCATCCAGGCCGAGACCTCGTCGCGGGCCCGCTCGAACCAGCCGCGATCCTCGTCGTGGCGATCGCGCGGATGGCGGGCATAGGCCCAGTCGTCCTGGTCGTAGCGGCCCCGACCCGGTCCGTCGGTGTAGTAGTTGCGCTCGCGCTCGTGGCGACGGTCGAAATAGGCCCGGTCGCCATAGTCCGGCGCCTGGCCGCGATAGCCGCCCCCGCCGTAGTCGGCCGACGAACCGCCGAAGTCGAAGCCGCCCACCTGGCCGTAGTCGCCCGGCGCGCGATAGCCCCGGCCCGAGGCGTAGTCCGAGCCCGAACGGATCGTCCCATAGCCGATATCGCCGCCCTGGCTGACCGCCCGGCGCAGCTCGGCCCGGCCGGACGAGCCCCGATCAGGCGAATGATGGCGCGGCTCGCCGTAGCTGCGCTGCTCGCGGGCGGCGTAGCGGTCGCGCCAGTCGGGATCCTGGGCGTAGCGGTCCTGGCGGCGCCCATCGGCGCGCGAGGCGTCGTAGCCGTAGCCGCGCTCGTCGTCGAAATCTCGGTCGCGATCGATCTCGAAGCGGCCTTCACGGTCGTTCCAGCGGGACTCGGGCATGGGTGTTCTCCGTGGCTCATGTGGCATCGGGGCGCGTCGAGGCGCGTCGAGGCGTCCCACGGCGTCAGAACGGAGCGGCCGAAAGCCCTGTTCCTAATGCGACGCTTCTTTGGGCGAGCCGGCAGCCAGTTGTGGATGACCACGGGATAGGTCGCTCGCCGCCTGTAGATTGTCGCAAGCACGGGCGTGCCTTCGCGCGCGGGGAGGCTTATGTTGTGGCCATTCCGCCATGCGCTTCGACGACCGCTTCCTTGAAGAACTGAAGTCCCGACTTCGCCCCTCCGACGTGGTCGGAAAGACGGTGAAGCTGCGGCGGCAGGGTCGCGAGTACGCGGGGCTGTCGCCCTT
>PJUJ01000447.1_pt1 | contig 19726 bp, 26 predicted proteins | sample 1512321 | NCBI WGS metagenome assembly PJUJ01 (sample SAMN08177669, study PRJNA422409) | Feces metagenome, whole genome shotgun sequencing project. | isolation source: Chicken feces enriched on filter paper: beechwood xylan treatment | host: Gallus gallus | place: USA: Madison | collected 2015-01-15 | reverse complement strand
TTTTTTGATATTTTGAACTAAATATTGAAATATTATGAACTCTTTGCTCACAAGGTAGTCAAACCATGACGGATTCATTTAAAACTAAAAAAGCCGCCTCAATTATTTTGAGACGGCCTTTTTCTGGTTTTTAAGAGTTCTTATAAGATTTCATTAATGTTTGCCACAAAATTGATTTGTTTGCCTTTATTACTTTCATAAATAAAGTCTCAGGCTATTGCTATTATATTTTTCAAAATCTCCTACAATAACAAGTGGCATTTGATATTGTGCAAACTTTTGTAATATTTCGCCAGCTAATTTGGTTTTTAGATTAAAAAAATCTGCTGTTATATTATTTTTAGATATGATTATCTTTGCATATCCCTCATAATAAAGATTTCCTATTAGCTCTAAGGCATCGTCAATCGAATTAATGACAACTTCTTCAACAACTTCTTCAACAATTATTTCAGCTTATTATGTTCATGTGTTTTTATTTGCATAAGGTCTTAAGTGTTTAGAGAAGTGCGTTCAAAAAGTTCATCCAATTGTTTCAAACACATGGATATTCCTTCTTGAAAACCCATTTCTAATACTCCTTCAATTGCTTCCTTGCTGTCATACGTAATAATGCAATCCACCACCGTGTGCTTGTCAGCCGGGGTAAACGTGACGTTCCAAGTGCTTTGTGGCATATCTTGATTTATAATTCCATCTTCATCACAGAATCCATCTTTATGACTAAAAGAATGACCTTCATTTATTTCAATATATTGTGATAATGCCCAATGTTTTTCGGCCTCTGGCCCAACCATAGCGTAAAGCCAAATGCTATTAGGAATGAAATCCAACGTTTTTGTTTCGACGTGCCAAGGTTTGGGTCCCCACCATTGATCTAACCAGTCCGAACTGGTCCAGGCTTGCCAAACCAAACTTGGGTCTGCGGCAAATTCTTTCTTAATTTTTATGGTTTTGGTTGGTATATCAATCAAAAAATCATAAGCTAAGTCTCTTTTCATAATAGAATATTTATTGTATTCAGCAGTTTGTTATTACTCTTCAACAATTGAAAATAGCGGTTGTTTTGATAATTTAATAAATTGGAAGTAACGAGAGGACAACATGTCCACCCGGCAAAGTTTTGATTAGTTTTTGTTTGAAAACAATCTGATTTTCCAGACCTTCAAATAATAATCTTCCAATAGGACTAACCATAGGATGAATACAAAGTTGTATTTCATCTATTAATTTTAGCGCTAACAACTGTAGCATTAGGCTTCGACTACCGATATACACTAATGCATCTTTTTCTTCTTTTAGATTTTTTATTGTTTCAATGAGTGTGCTATCGGCCAATTGAGCTGTCGACCAATTGGTACTTTGTAAAGTGTTTGAAAATATAATTTTTTGGATAGCATGTATCGTTTTTGCAAACGCATAACTTTCAAAATCGGAGTTTTTGTTCTTCAGTACATCTTTCCAATACAACATGAGTTCATAGGTTTTGCGACCGTACAATATTGTAGTTCCTTTTTTCAGCAAGTTGGCATAGTACGCATGAACATGTTCATCGGGTAACGATTGGTTATGATCAAAATTACCATCAATCGTCATATTTATTACGCAAATAATATTTCCCATATCACATGATATTTTTTTGATCAAGATATGAGTTGGCAAGTTCGGGTGGAGCGACTTGACAATACGCACTTCGTATAATAGCTGTAATTATCTCTTCTTTAATTGTACTGAGTTCTACTATTGTCCAACCTTGCCTCCCCCAAGCATTTGGAACCGCATAAATCGTATTTTTATCGATTAATGCATATAGATCTTGATCAGATAGAGAAAGTTTGACAGAAGCTTGGTTGTTTTTAGGATTATACGTTGCGAAGATCTTCTTTTTGACACGAAATGATATTTTATCGAAATGTGTATCTTCCATTACTTCTGGATACGCTAATGCAATTTTTCGAAACTTTTCTAAATTGACCATATTTATTTTAATCTTACTAATTCACCTTTTCGTTTAACTATATTTTTGTAGTCCCATTGAATTTGTTCTGCTTTATGAAGCCAGCGTGTGAAATCTTCCTCCTGGATTTCCTCAGTGGAATTAAAGAAAATGGAGGCATCTTTAAACTTGTGCCCATGAACATTCAATGCTTCTTCATCGAAGTCCTTTCCACTCCAAAACATCAGTCTTATACCTTTTTTCTCTTTGCTAAAGCCAACAATAGGATTGCCGTCAATAAACCATACGGGGTGTCCATGCCATAGTTTACTTTCTGTGGAAGATAAATTCGTATTGATGTGTTGAGAAAGGTTTTTGCAAATCGCTTTTTCTTCTTCGGAAAAATTTTGAGCATAACTTTCTATTTCATTGATGGTCATAATCTTGTTTATTATAGGAGAAATTAAGTTATGACTAATTTACAATAGATTAAAGGAATTATAATTGTCTTATGCTAAGTATTTTGAGCGTTTCGGAAAGAAAAATATTATAGATTATGATTCATGAAAGGAAGGGTATCTTATATAAGATTATATCTCTCTTTTAAACATAATATAATCAGATATCAAGGGTTCGATGCCATTACTACGACATTCTGTGGCTATCTGTGCGCGATGGTAAGTAGAGTGATTGATGACATGAAAAAGTATATCTTCCAGCTTATTTTCGAATAGATCACCTTTGGAATTATGATAAATTACGATACGATTTAAATCGTCGTTTTCTATAATCTTCAATGTATTTTGGTAATTGTTTTCATTTATTGATCGTACAAAATTCCAATCATTTAATTGCCATACCGCAAATTCTTTTTCTTTTTGAATTCGAGCGTTCCATATTTGGTGAGCATTCAGCGTATGAGAAAGTAGAAGTAAAGCTTTTTCTGATATCTTGTTGTAATTAATCGTAAGAAGATCTATGACCTTAATATTCATAACTTGGTTATACTTAAATAACTTTATAAATTTTTCCTTCATCTTAATCTAAATAAGTTAAATATACTAGGTTAGCTCATCATTCAAAGAATCAATTCCTTAATCTTTTAGTTTTTGTAAAGTATCTTTCATCGCCTTGACTTGTTCTGGGGCGTGCCCCTGCCATTTGGATACTTCACCAACGACACGTAGAGGAGAAGTAGTACGATAAGATAGCGTTGGGTTACCAGGGAATTTCTTGTCTGTTAGATCAGGATCATCCTCAAGAGAACCAGTAGGTTCTACCAAATAGATACGTTCTGTACTTTCGCCCAAAGCTAACTCGGCTCCCCAAATAGCCGCGTCCAATGTTGCGGAAAGGAAAATATACTTCGCCTGCAATTGTTTACCGTAATTGGAGGTATGTCCTGGAACAATAAAATCTCCTAATTGAAGATCCGCTTTAGTTCCATGAAAATAAATCTGTGCAAAGACACTTGGCGATTTTGAATTTGAAGTAAGGTCTGATTGTTGATTAGACATAATATTAAAAGGGAATAATATTCAGTGAAGCAAAATTATATAATAATTTCTTTGCGCACAATCTATAACTAAAAAAGCACGAAATAACACGAAAGATAGTTCCAGGGGTAATGTAATCTTTCGTGTTTTTAATTTCTAATTTGTAAATACATTAGATCACAATATCGTATTGTCGACCTTGTGCTGCCGCTTGTGCATCTTTGCTGCGACCTATTAAGGCTCCAATTGCTAAACCTATTGGAAGTCCAATGGCGAATAAACCCATATTGTGCGTAAATAGTCCTAGTATTATTCCGAAAGGAATTCCATAAAGTGTAATTCCAACGGCTGTCCATTTTTTACTGTAATGACCTACTGGGACGATGTCAATGTCTTGTTCTAAAATAGTTATAATTTCGTTTTCTGTTAAATTTACTAATCGGTACAAAGCTCCATTAATCTTGGTGGAAGCATTTAATTCCTGCACTTTTTCATTGATTTTTGAAATGGTAGATTCGGATAATGGTTTTGTTTCAGCTATTGCCAAAACTTTATGCAAACGCCGATATGCTTTCGCAATTTTATCATCGGGCATGCTATCCGTCATTTTGGGTTGGAGTTGAATTAATTTCATATTAATCACATTGTTAAAGTTAGTTGGTAGATTTTTTATGTTAAGTTATATTTCTGCGTCTGACTTAACAAAGTCTAAATATACTAAAAAGTCTATCAATTTTGTATAGAATACCTAAAAATAAGTATTTATACAATAAAAAATATTAACTGTACAATATTATAACGTGATAATACGTAGAATGCTACAATAAAAATCATTTTTTAAGACTTATGAATGTTCCTTCTCATAATGACAAGCTTAATAAGTAATGATATTATTTGTATACAAATCAATGAATTATTAGGAAATTAAAGTTTCTTTGTTTGGGTTTTTGTGATTTCATTAAGAAATATTGATTACTTAAATTTAAATTAATCTGATTCTGCTCTGTTTTTTAAGCTTTCATTCATTAATACGAAACCTTGTTTCGTTTTTTCAAGATTGAATAATCCAACCAATAATCCACTAAATTCCTCGGAATGAACAAAAGATGTCGTTCCCTCCTCATTTTCAAAAAGGTCAAAACGGTGTTTTCCGTCAAAAAATCCGCGTATAAAAAGTTTACCTTCCCAGACCAACTTTCTGTTCGTTTCATTCTCCAATATAATAGGTTTGAAGGTCATGTTCGATCCTTCGGGAGGAGCAATAGTGACTTGAATGGTATTATTCACTTCAGGATTTCCTTTAATAGTTTGGATAAAAGGATTCCAACTGGGATAAGCTTCGAAATTCAGTAGAATGTCCCAAACTTTACTAGGTGTGGCATTAATGATAATTTCAGTTTTAATTTCTTTTTTCATACTGTCTTGTATTAGGTAAATGCTTTGTTAATTGAATAGTACAAAGTTGATGTTTTTAAGACAGTAGCCACTTGATATAAATCAAGAAATTAAAATGGATATTTTCGACGAATACGACTAAATGTTTCGGCAGTCATACCCAGCATTGATGCTATATATTGTAAAGGAACCTGGTTAAATAATTCTTTATTATTCTGAAAAAAATAATGGTAGCGCTCTTCGGCTGTCATGGAAAGATGGCTAAATACGCGATCTTCTAAAGTGGTGAAGCAGTGACAAATGAAAACGCGTTCTATTTCTGGCCATGTGGGTACAAAATCTTTTATTCGATTGTATTCGTCTTTATTAATCATATACACCTCTGCGTCTGTAAGTGCTTGGAACGTCCAGCGGGCGGGTTTGTCAAACATAAAACTGGCTAAATCCGTCAGGAAATAATTTTGGTAAGCTATCCATTGCGTAACTTCTTTATCAGCAGTCTCCACGAAAACACGTATGTAACCTGATAATATGAAGTACATCGCTTGGCAGTTTTGATTAGTTCGAAGTATTATTTCACCTTTTTTGATTGGCTTCCACTTAAATAACTCTATGATATGGTTTAATTCCTGGGTATTTATTATACCAAATGTGTTTTGAATACTTTCTTGTAACTGTGATAAGTGTGTCGGGGATAAATCAGGAATACTCTGTGTTTGCATAATATAAAGGTAATTATGAAATGTATTAATCTCTTATTTATATTGGTTTATTAAAGTATGAAAAATTGTTATAATAAAAAGTTATTAATACCATTTAATACCATTGAAGGGCAGGGTAAATTACAACGCCTTCCACAATTGTTTTTCGAAGCAAATGCTATCTTCGATCTCGGCATATTGACCATAGTTAGGAATAATTTAAAAACCATTTCTTTTGTACAAAGCAATAGCCTCAGTCATTTGTTCGCCTGTTTCGAGTATACATTTTAGGTAGCCAAGTTCTTTAGCCCACGTTGTTAAAGCCATTAAAATAGCTTTTGATAAACCTTTACCTCGATGGTTTGGATGTACATACATTCGCTTTATTTCCATAATAGTTGTGTCGTATTCTTTTAGTGCGCCACATCCTACTGGGTCTTCATCGATATAAGCTACCAACATGATTTAATTCATCCGATTTGTTGTATTGCGCGAAGAATACGTTTTTCTCACCATTTTTTATGGCTAAATCCTGATCGAGTTCACATGCTAACTTTTGAAAATCCGCATCTGAAGATGATGTTTTTTTGACTGTGAACATATTGATAAAGTGTTTAAGGCTGATAAAATAATTACAATTCTAAATTTAATTATATTTTGAAATATTATCATTGATATATCATTGGATATCAAAAGGATTTAAAGAGCTTTTCTAGCCAACACAATCCAATCTCTTTCATCTTTTCCTTCTTTAAAATTTTCCCATGTTTTAATTAACTCCATGCCTGCTTTATGTATCAATTGTAAAACCTTATTCTTTTCAAGGCTACTGTAATAAAAATTTTCTCCAAACATAGGATTGGTGTGTTCACTGTCGATTGTGCCGTGTGTAAACATAAAATAACCATTTGGTTTAAGAAGATCAGCTATTTTGTCGTACACATCCAATTGAGCCTCTTTTGGTAGATGAAAAAGCGAATCCCAAGCAATTATACCATCGAATTTTTTAGGTGTTTCAAAATGTTGAAAATCAATGTTTATGAATTCAGAGTTATCCAGATGAAATTCCAGAGCTTTTTCGATCATCTTTTCGGCAACATCAATTCCTGTAACATAGAATTCTTTTGAGGCTAAAAATGCGGCTATAGGTTTTCCCGTTCCGCATCCTATATCCAATACTTGAGAATGATGAGGTAATTTTTTTGCAAACTCAAGTATAGGTGTATTGATCTCGGCAGTATCTCTAACTTCCTGCCATTGCTCAACTATTTTATTATAGGAATTTTTATTCATTGTACACTTTAGATGGATTCACAAGATGGCTATTTTGTATTTCAGCATTAATTTTTATCCTATTTTCCACATCATTTTGAGCACCCGCTCAAATATCTGTTCTCCGAAAAAGCGTTTAAAAAATACTGATGAGGTTTGTGAAAGTTTACCAAATGTATATCTCACGTTTAATTTCTTCTTGTAAAGTAGTGAAGAAATCAAATCTGCTATTATTTGAGGGTCTGCACCATTATTTTCTTCAGTAGCGTAAATTTTTATAAAGTGTTCATATTGTTTTAGATAAGCAGGATCAATTTGAGAAGTTGTTTTTCTATTGGCTGTTATATTCGTTCTAAAATCTCCAGGATTAATATTGCAAACTTGAATATTAAAAGGGGCTAGTTCCAAACGTAGTGCTTCGGTAAAACCTTCTATGGCATATTTGCTCGCAGAATAATGTGCCTGGAAAGGCATACCTATTTGTCCTGCCAAAGAACAGATATTTATAATTTTACCAATGTTATTTGCTCTGAAGTGGGGTAGGAACTGTTGAGTCACACGAACAAGTCCGAAATAATTGGTGTCTAATTGCTGCTTCGCTTCTTCAATCGTAATATTCTCAATAGGTCCAGCGATCACGTAACCAGCATTGTTTATAAGGACATCTATTTGGGAGAGTCTCTCCAAAATTTGGTCACCAAATTTTTCAACAGAAGCATCATCTGTAACATCGAGTTTTAACAAATGAAAATTTTCAAATGCCCCTTCTTTGTAACGACTTGTTCCTACAACTTGATGGCCAAGATGAGCAAGATGTTTTGCTATGGTTAGTCCTATTCCAGATGATGCGCCTGTGATGACAATATTCATAATTGTTAGCGGTTGATTTACTTAAATTTAATCAAACAATGGTATAATATCGGATTAAATTTTGTTAGCTTTTAAAATATAATCCGCTAAATCTTTTTCAGTTTGCGAATCGCTATTTTCTAACTGATGTACTATTCTACCAATTTCCTCTTGAGATTTATTTTGACTAAGTTTTTGTTGACCTTGCACTTCTGTGACTTCCAGTTCAAATGCAACAATTCCTTTCAACATTCCTTGAATATATTTATCGGAGAGGTTTTTCCATTGTTTATAATATTCCTTTTCGTAAAAATGAATCATGTCTTCTAAAGCTTGCATCTTCTCTTCTGTCTTGTGTAAGATTCTAGCTTTCCCATAGGCATGTACCGCAATATAATCCCAAGTAGGGACACTTTCAGATTTATCGTAATGTGCGGGTGAAATATAGGCGTGTGGCTCAGAAAAGATAACTAAAGAAATGTTGTGTTCTATAATATTTACTTGCTCATTAGCTAATGCAAAATGTCCAGACAAAATAACTTTGTCCTCTTTTTGTTTAATGACGAAGGGCAATTGTGTAACAATAGGAATATTATCTTTTGTAGTGATAATGGTGGCAAAACTATATCATTTCATAAATGACACAATTTCGTTGTTGTTTGTGAACTTAAATCTAGAAGGAATGTACATGTATTTAGTGAAATTTCAGGTTCTTAATTATGTGAGTATTTCTGTTTTCTAAATTTAAGATTTTTGTATGTTAATGTTGTACTTTAAAGAGTTGAGACTTTTGGTTATTCCGTATTTTAATTAAGCGTATACAAGCAATAAAAGTAGAACGGAAATATATTATACAAGGTTTCTTTATGGTTATATTTAATATTGCTAATAAATGCTACTTCATAATATAAAGCTCGCCACTTAGGACAAAGGATTTATTTTGAAAATCTTTGTTCAAGTTCTTCTAGCCATTTTACACGTTTGTTATGACTTACTCTTTTTACGGATGTAAAACTTATCCAGCGTACATTTTTGTACCCCATTGATTTAAAGATGCTTTTAATCATTACTTTGCTAATTAAATTTCCTATGAGAAGGGAATACATTATTTTGGGTTTATTCATTGTAGTGATAACTGTAATTGTTTTTAGATTTTTTAATAACGGAATTAATCCATAACCTCGTGGATGGTGGTCATATGCAAGACCAGGTGATAATACTCGGTCAACAAAACCTTTAGTTGCAGCAGGCATAATATCCCACCAAATGGGAAAAATGAATACCAGATGTTCGGCTTTTTTTAATCTTGCGTGATAGTCGAGGACTAATGGGTCAACCGCTTTATGTTCCACGAAAGCCTTTAAATCTTCAGATGTCATTCTTGGATTAAAATTGTTCTGGTCAAGATGTATTAGGTCTATTTCTTGACCGGATTTTTGAAGCCCTTTTGTTATGGATTCCAAAATAGCGTTGCAGTAGCTTTCTGGATAAGGGTGATTAAATACGATTACTGTTCTCATGTTTACTGTTTAAATTACAGTACAAAAATCAGAAGCGGTTCATCTATTACACGATAACAATTGTTAATAAATACACTTATTTTCTATTTCTTATGCGACTTAAAGACACAGAAGTCATTCCCAAATAAGAGGCAATGTAATGTTGGGGAACACGTTGTACAATATGAGGATAGGTGGTTATCAGTTCTTCGTAACGTTGTTGTGGAGAATTTTTAAGGTAAGAAAAAAACAATTGTTGAGATTGAAAAAGACGTTTAAATAAATGTTCTTCAAACTGCTTTTTAATTTCGGGCGATTGCTCAATAATGGTTTGAAATTCTTGTTGTGTTATCGTTTGTACAATAGCAGGTTCAATCGTTTCAATACTATACAAACTTGGTTGATTGGTTCTGAAGCTCTCAATAGACGATACGCTATCGTCTTCAAAGAAAAATTGTGTAGTGATTTCTTTGCCATCACTGTTTATCCAAGTACGTATGCAACCTTTCTCTATAAAGAACATTTTCCTTGAAATCTCTCCTTCATGCAAAAGAACTTGTCGAGCTGGAACTTCAATCTGTTTGAAGTAGGGCTTAAATATTTCCCAATTGTTTGTTTTTTGAGATTTCTGTTCCATTTGATGAAGTTTCAAGAATTAGCGATAAAGTTTTGGGGCTACAAGCAAGCAGGGATTTTACCACTGAACTACTTGCGAAAAACTGAATTTCAAATATAGCAATTTTTTGTCCTGCGAAGCACGAAACCTTTTGCTTGCCTGTAGGTTATGTTAACTGTTAGGCCTGCCTTCGGTCTTTTGTGTATTTCGATTTATTAATAAGTAAATGTTTGACAAAGCAACCACTAAAAAGAATAGCGGAATATACGGCGGTTTAATTTTAAGTGGCAATACATCAGCGGGTACGTTTGGATGTAGGTGTACAAAAACGCCTGTGAGCATCATTATGATGATTGTCAAGAAGGAAATAGTTGTCAAAAAAATATACAATTTCTTTGAAATTCTCTGTCCATTGATTAAGCAGAAAAATAGTGCTACACCTACCGCAATTTCTCCCATTATACCCATGGAATAAGATATTTGTCCTAAACCACTATTTACAATCTGAACAGTGTACCAACCTTTGAATGGATTTACAAATTTCAGAATGCCAAACATAAACATAGCTATAGCTAAAAACCAAGTTGTAATTTTTGTGTATTTCATATTTTAATTGTTTAGAATTTCTGTAATTGGCAAATGGTCTTCTATATTTGTTCCGTAATGCACGGCTTTTATTATTCCATTTTCATCTATAATAAAATCGGCAGGCAATCTTGTTAAACTCCCATCTCGTTTGATTTTTCTTTGGAATAATTTATTCCCTTTTTTCATTGCTTCCTTTGGTTGTTTTTTTAAGCAGATCTAAGTATTTTCCAAAAAGATTTTTCGACTGCATACTTTTTATAAAGGGCAAATTTAGGATCGCCTATTACTAGAAATAGTATTGGAGTTTCAATGAGATAATCTTTTAAAACTTTGTTGTCCGATTCAAAAACAGCAATTATGTTGTATCCCTTGGATTGAATTTTATCATAATTTTCGATAAGCTCGTGAACCCTATAATTGCACACAGGACAACCTGCATACCTGAAAAAAGCAATCAATACTTTTTTTCCTTTATAGTTGCTTAGATTTATGTATTCTCCATTTGTGTATCAATGGCTTCAAAATCGGCTGCTTTATCTGCAATATTTAGTCGCTGACCGTACGCCATATTATGGAATAATAACTGGGAAATGGCAAAGGCTAGGCATCTCATTGTGTACATATTTTGTCTTTTTAATCAAGGCAAAATTGCAGCTATTCGAGAAAGATGAATTGGTTAAAAAGTCCAAAAAATAGAAAAGAAGTTCCTTTGGTTATTTTAAAACTTAACACTTTCGGAAATTGGAAGGTGTTGAATTGTATCTCCATTTAAATAATTTGGTAAAATGAGAGGTATCGCTAAATCCGACTGCATAGCATATTTCCCTAACAGAAAAATCAGTCGATGCTAATAATTCATTTGCCTTTAAAAGTTTTTGGTTTTTCAGATAATTGGCAGGAGTGTCGTTAAAATAGCTTTCAAAATCTCTTTTAAAAGTAGATAAACTTCGGCCAGAAAGAATGGCCAATTCGGGTATCGTGATGTTTGAAAATAAATGGGCTTGAATGATTTCCTTAAAGTTTGCCTGTCGGGGTGTGAATAGGTGAGAAAACAAACTGATAATGTTGTCCGCATTGTTTGTTTGAAGTAGTAAAAGTAGGAGTTCTTTGATTTTAAGTTTCAATAATTCATCGTTCACCAAAACTGGATTTTGAAAGTAAAATTCCAGACTTGTAATAAAGTGATCGATTATGTTTTGTTTTTCAATTTTTTGAACGAAAGGATTGTTTCCATTAGATTTAATAAAACTTGGCACTTCGTCTTTGTATAACTCTTGTAGAATGTCCTTATGAAGATGTATTACGAAAATTTCACAATTTTTATGTTTAGATTTTTGCATAAGGTCTGCAAAATAGTTGCCACATTTCAGCAGCACACTTTCTGAAACATTTAAGTTTAAGTTTTCAATCGGCGAATTTAGTGTGCTTTCACCATCTTTAATATATAAAAAGCAGGCTTCATTTTGAAAAACCGCACCATATCGAAAAGGTGTTTTGATGTGTGATTTTTCAATGACACATTTGTTTTTTAAGTTAAAGTGTTTTCTGTCTATTATCATCAGTTAGATTCAAGTTTGGGTGGCGTAATCGGTTTACAGCTTACGTTTTTAGCTTGGCGAAGTGACGAATTAGAAAGTCGAAACATTCAATTTTGCACTAACCTAAGCAACAGCTTTTTATTATTTTTTAAATTTAAAAGAAAATATAAAAGGCATTTGCAAAATCGAGGATAGAGGTAGTTATCAGTTATATGATAATCACTGAAATTTACCTCTTTCATTCGGAATAATTGCCGACTAATTATTAAATATACGCAATTGACTCTAAAATTAAACTTATACCCTTATACGGTAAATTTTGGAATATTGTCTGTTAATTGGTTTTTTAAAGCGCATTTTGTATTGTAAATATCCTAATCATAGAAAATAATATTCAAAATGCGCAATAGTATTCTTATTTATTAAAGTACTTGTTTAGTACATGTTTAAGGTCATCGGGAGTATCGATTGCATCATTGGAGTGCGAAGATATAGCTGTTTGAATTTTATAGCCATTATCTATCCAGCGTAACTGCTCTAGTGCCTCCATTGTTTCTAAGTCGGATAGAGGAAGAGCGGTCAATTGTTGTAAGATATCGATTCGATACCCATAAATGCCGATATGATTGTAATACGGTCTGTGGGCTAACCATTCGTTCTGTTTTACACCGCGCAAAAATGGAACAGCTTGTCTCGAAAAGTAAACGGCTTCACCTTTTCTGTTTAATACCACTTTTGGCTTGTTCTCATTGAAAAGTTCATCCTCTGATTCTACACGGCGTATTAGAGTAGCAATTTCGGTGTCTGCTTTACCAAAGCAAGAAGCTAGAAGGTCAATCTGTTGTGGATCGATAAAAGGTTCATCTCCTTGAATATTAATAGCTACATCAAAACCAACTAGACTAGCTGCTACCTCCGCACAACGATCAGTACCCGATTGGTGATCTTTGTTGGTCATCATCACATTGCCTGCAAAACTCTTCACATGATCATATATACGTTGGTCATCTGTGGCTACAATCACTTCCGATAGGGAAGTAGCATGTTTAGCCTGTTGATACACGCGTTGTATCATGCTTTGTCCAGCAATATCTATAAGAGGTTTTCCAGGAAATCGACTCGAATCGTATCGAGCAGGAATAATACCGATAATTTTCATATCGGAAATTTAGGGATTAATATTGAAAACAAAAAAAGTAGCCCGCAAAAATGCAGGCTACTTCGATTTGAATTATATTAAGGTTGATTAGCTACTAGTGAATGAATAATAACTCACGTAATTTTGGTAAAGGCCATTTCGCATCGTCAATGATTTTTTCCAATTTGTTGACGTGGTAACGGATTTCATCAAAATAAGGTTTTACTACTTCATCATAAGCGATAGATTTCTCACGAACATCTTCGATGTTGTTAGCTTTTTTACGCTCTTGACGCATAGCTTCAGCTTTCTCTAGGATAATGTTTGTATGTTTAGAGATACGCTCTACTAAGTTCAATTGAGAAGAGTAAGCTTCTTTGTTCAAACCTAAATCTTGAAGACCTTTAACGTTTTGGATCAACTCATTTTGGTAAGTGAATGCAGCAGGAGCGATTTGGCTGTTTACTACTTCACCGATCACACGCGCTTCGATTTGAAGTTTTTTGTAGAAGTTTTCTAACAAGATCTCGTGACGAGCTTCTGATTCGCGTTTAGAGTAGATGCCTAATCTTTCGAATAACTCTAAAGACTCTTCTTTTACATATACGTCTAATGCTCTAGGTGTAGATTTGATGTTAGACAAGCCTCTAGCTTCAGCTTCAGCAGCCCACTCATCGCTATAACCATTACCTTCGAAACGGATAGCTTTAGAATCTTTGATGTATTTGCGAACTACGTTCAAGATAGCAAGATCTTTTTTCGTTCCTTTTTTGATTTGTTTGTCAACTTCAGCTTTGAATTCGATCAATTGAGCCGCTACGATAGCGTTCAAAATAGTCATTGGCAATGCTGAGTTAGCTGAAGAACCTACTGCACGGAATTCGAATTTGTTACCAGTGAATGCGAAAGGTGAAGTACGGTTACGGTCAGTAGTATCCAATCTCAATTCAGGGATTTTAGGGATACCATGCCACAAGTTAGTTTCCGCTTTTACTTTCTTCGCTACGCGTGCTGATTCCACTTCTTCTAAGATTTCGTCTAATTGAGAACCTAAGAAGATAGAGATGATAGCAGGAGGAGCTTCGTTAGCACCTAGACGGTGGTCATTTGAGTGGCTCGCGATAGAAGCACGTAATAAGTCTGCATACTCATAAACAGCTTTGATTGTGTTTACGAAGAATGTCAAGAACATCAAGTTGTTTTTAGGAGTTTTTCCTGGAGACAACAAGTTTACGCCTGTATTTGTGATTAATGACCAGTTGTTGTGTTTACCTGAACCATTAACACCTGAGTAAGGTTTTTCGTGTAATAACACTTTGAAGTTGTGACGGATAGCCACTTGCTCCATTAAGTTCATCAACAATTGGTTATGATCGATAGCCAAGTTGATTTCTTCGTACATAGGTGCACACTCAAATTGAGAAGGAGCAACCTCGTTGTGACGAGTTTTCAATGGAATACCTAATTTCAAAGCTTCGTTTTCTAAATCTACCATGAATGCTAATACGCGCTCAGGGATAGCTCCGAAATAGTGGTCTTCTAATTGTTGACCTTTAGCAGACATGTGACCGAATAACGTACGACCAGTCAATTGTAAGTCTGGACGTGCGTGGTACAATGCTAAGTCTACTAAGAAATATTCTTGTTCAATACCTAAAGAGGCATTTACTTTAGTTACTTGTTTGTCAAAATATTGCGCTACGTCAGTTGCTGCTTTATCTACTGCCGCTACAGCTTTCAATAAAGGCGCTTTGTAGTCTAATGATTCACCAGTATAAGAAACGAATACTGTAGGGATACATAATGTTTTACCTGCAGGAGTTTCGTAGATGAATGCTGGAGAAGTAGGATCCCAAGCTGTATAACCACGCGCTTCGAATGTGTTACGGATACCACCGTTAGGGAATGAAGAAGCATCCGGTTCTTGTTGTACTAATGCATCACCAGTGAATTTCTCGATAGCATTTCCATTGTCATCAGGTTCGAAGAAAGCATCGTGTTTCTCAGCAGTGCTACCAGTCAATGGCTGGAACCAGTGTGTATAGTGAGAAGCGCCATTTTCGATAGCCCAAGTTTTCATAGCTTGTGAGATCACATCAGCTAATTCACGTGAGATAGGAGAACCTTCTTCGATAGCTTTGCTTAATTCTTTGAAAGTAGTTTTTGGCAAGTAAGCTTGCATTTTAGCTGCAGTGAAAACATTCTTTCCATAAATGTTAATTGCTCTTTTAGTGCTTACTTTTTCTTCTGGTAACGCTGTTCTAGAGGCAGCAGCGTTTACGGTTTCGAATCTGAAGTTTGACATCTTATGTTTGTTTGGTTGTATTTTTATTATCTATTTCGATTAATGATGACCAAAAATACACTTTGGTTTTAGATTTTTATAATTTTTTTTTGAAAAATTTTGAAAAAAATCATCAAAAAGTATGTTTTTGTAGATTTTTGTATTAAAAAATCATGATTTTTTGAGTAAAATTTGATTTTTGGGTGCTAAAATTTGTAAAATATTGATTTTTGAGTGCTCACTTACTGAAAATGGTAATTAAAAAATTTATTATGTAAACATATTAATATTGGTGAATTATGTAGGAGAAAATATTGATTTCTAATTTCAAGGATAAAGTCTGAGGTAAGATAGGGTAGGTTTAGGGTAAAAAATAAAAAGGTTTAGATTATTCTGAACCTTTTTATTCTGTAAAAAATGATTTTCATTGCGTCACTTCAAGACCCCATTCTATTCCTTTATCAATGGCTTTGACACCATTTTTGATCCAGTCAGCTGCAGGTTTTCCCTTCAAGAAGTGATCAAAGAATTGAGCCTGACGTTTTTGAATGTCTTTACGATTTTGACGTTGCATCAAATTGTGCTCGTCACCATTGTAGTTTAATAACCAAACAGGTTTTTGTAAACGACGTAATGCTGTAAACATTTCAATACCTTGATACCATGGCACAGCACCATCATTGTCGTTGTGCATAATAGCTACTGGAGTTTTTACTCTATCCAAGAAGAATAAAGGTGAATTCTCAATATATAAATCTCGGTTTTCCCACAATGTAGCGCCTAAGCGGCTTTGAGTTTTTTCGTATTGGAATTGTCTAGACATACCAGATTGCCAACGAATACCGCCATAAGCAGACGTCATATTTACTACAGGAGCGCCTGTCCATGCTGCAGCATACATATCCGTACGCGTAATGAGATGCGCTACTTGATAACCACCCCAGCTTTGTCCTTGAATCGCCATTTTAGATTTATCTACCCAAGGATTCTGCGCTAAGAATTTCATGCCTGAGTTTACATATTCTTCCGCATCTTTACCTGGTTGCCCAGTTTTATAGCGTATATCGGGAGAAAATACCAAGTATCCATTACTCACAAAATACGAAATCATTAAACGTGAAGGTGTAGGTGCAGGCTCGTGGTAGCTATATAATCCTTCAGTATGTGTTTCGTAAAAATAAGCGATGATTGGATACTTCTTATTTGAATCGAAGTTTTCTGGTGTATACAAGATACCTTCCGCAGCATATCCATTTGGTGTAGTCCATTGGACCAATTCTGCTGTCCCCCAATTGTAGTTTTTCTGTTGTGGATTGCTATCTGTAAGCTTGGTGAGGTTTACAAAGTCTTTTGTCAAATATAAATCTGGATATTCTGCATAATTTTCTTTAGATAGAGCATAAACTGTTTGGTCTTCGTTAGAAATTAATCTTTTGTAGACGTTTTTAGATTGAATAACTTCTTTTAACCTATTTTTCTTTGTTAAATCCAATTTAAAGAATCCATTTTCTTTTGATTTTTCGTTAAAAGAAGTTAGCAAAAGTTGTTTCTTAGGATTAATTACATTCGAAGGTTTGCGCATATCATTATTTCTAAATATTTGAGCGCGTAAAACCACTTTATGTTGACGACCATAATTATTCGTAATATTTGATTTTGTCTTACCATCAAAACTCAAATACCACATGTCGTATCGGTCATTGATATAAATACCTTTGCCATCTTCAGACCAACCTGCATAGCCATATGAACCTGCATATGCTGGCATATCGTTCGTTTCGTCGGCAAATGAAACGGTTAACCCTTCGGATAGGCTAGTTTCAATCTGCGTAGCAATGTCGTATACAGACCAAGTAGATTTTTCCATATCATAGAAGACCACATGGGTAGCATTGGGTGACAAATAAGCCTGACCTACATGATTTTCTTTAATTACGCGTTTGCTTCCATTACTTGTGGACACCAAAATAATATCTTGCGGCGTAGACATAGACCATTGCGTAGCGATTTTATTTTCTTTTGAAGTCCGAGAGGTAATCGCCCATTCTTCAGTACCGTTGCTAGTGAAGAAGACTCTGCTAAAATTGTCATCTACTAAAGGAATCAATTTTTGAGTTTCTAAATTATAAATCGCGTCATAGTTTTTGGTACGTTCACGCCCTACATTGACTAATTGTTGCGTCATGAGATAGTCGTCTTGCCAGTGCCAAATGTCCACTTTAGCGTGTTCAAAGTCTACTAAGGTTGTATCCTTAACCTTTGGAATAGGAGCGAGTCCTAAAAAAAGCTTTTTGCCGTCAGCACTAAAAGACAGATTTCCATCTCCTGATACATACCAATTTGCTGGAATTCCTGCACTTTGTTTGTCTATTAGAACTGTGGCGGTATCAGTCTGACCATTGTAATTGTAAACTTTAAAGTCTTTAATCAACGCTTTTTCATTAGACTTATCAGCTAAGAAAACCAAACGTTGGGAAAGGTCGTCGAAACTAATATTTTTGTAATTGCCTTTTCCATTGCTGATTTTCTTTTGCGATTTTTTCGCTAAATCATATAAGTATAATCCTGCTACGCCTGTAGTATCTTTATCCGCTCCCTTTTTAGAGAAGACTAAATATTTTTCATTATCATCGAAATAATAGCTATCCGCTTTCCAGATTTGCACCGTGTCTTTGGATTCCAGATTGTACAACACCAATACGGTTTCTTTTTTTGCGGGAGCTTTTTTCGCTGGGCTTTTCGTCGCTGAAGAATCTGTTTTTACTTGTTTTGAAACCGTATCTTGTTTAGATGGAACTTCTAATTCTTGCTGATAGGCGATGTAAGATTTGGTCAGCCGAGGAGATTTCCAGTTTTTTATAGCACCTAAGTTTAAGGATTCTTTGGTCAGTATATTAAATATTGCTAGCGAATCCTTCGGCATTTCATCCTGTTTTTTCTTTTTAATCTTGGCTTCGCGCGTTTCCTTATAATATGGTTTAATACTACTTATAAAGAACTTTTCATCTTCCGTGATTTTGGGAGAAGTACCTCTTTCCAAACGAAACAATAAGTTATTTTTTGTATCTTTTAGTTCGGTTACGGCGTCTCCTTCTTGAGGTGAAATAGTATAGTAAATGAATTTCCCTGATTTCGAAAAATTTTGTGCAGAAATATTTTTCCAAGAATCAAATACGGAATGATCAATAGGCGGCTTTTGTTGTGCAAATCCATATAAAGTTGTACTAACTAAAAGGGCACAAGTCAGTGTTGTTGTTTTCATTTGGGCTATTAAAGTTTGTAACAATAAAAATATGGATTATATACTTAGGATTTTGCAACAATTTTGGCACGTTAATTATATTTAATACGTTATATACTTAAAATGTTAAAATAATTATGAAATCTACAACCGTAATCGTCAGTATTATTGCTGCTATAGCGATAATTGGTGCAGCTTGTGTATTGGGAAGTGCCTATAAATACAAATACAAAGTCAATAATACGATCAATGTAACGGGAAATGCGAAGAAAGATTTTGAATCGGACATTGTTAAATGGTCGGCTTCATATAGTCGCAAATCCATGAATTTGAGCGAAGCTTCAGAACAGTTGAAACAGGATCGTGATTTGGTCAAAAACTTTTTGATTCAAAAAGGTATCAAAGAAAATGAAATTGTGTTTGATGCGGTGAGTATCATCCGTGATTTTAGTTATCACACCGACGAAAGAGGAAACAGCTACAATACATTCACAGGCTATAGCCTCAATCAAACTGTAAGTGTAGAATCTCGTGACTTGGATAAAGTGGATAATGCTTCACGTGAGATATCGGCTTTAATTTCTCAAGGTGTGGAATTGGCTTCTAATGCGCCGAACTATTATTATTCGAAATTGGAAGATTTGAAATTAGCATTAATAGCTGAAGCTTCCCAAAATGCAAAAGTTCGTGCAGAAAATATAGCCAAAGAATCGGGGAGTAGTTTGGGGTCTTTGCTAAAAGCAGATTTGGGCGTATTCCAAATTACAGGACAAAACAACAATGAAGACTTTTCTTACGGTGGTGTATTCAATACGACTTCACGTGCTAAAACAGCAAATATCACCGTTAAAGTGAGCTATGGTCAATAAAAATTAAATTTTTTATTAAAAAATTCATTTGATATTCAGTTTATTACTGTTTGAGTGCGGTTTTTACGGTGGAAATATTTGGAATATTGGAATCATCTTTAGATATTTGCACACGTTCTGAAACAGTAAGCCTCTTTAGCTCAGCTGGTAGAGCAACTGACTTGTAATCAGTAGGTCATTGGTTCGATTCCGATAAGAGGCTCAGAATAAAATACTAAGGTCGCCTCCTTAGCTCAGCTGGTAGAGCAACTGACTTGTAATCAGTAGGTCATTGGTTCGATTCCGATAGGAGGCTCTAAATGTG
>PJUJ01000414.1_pt1 | contig 20958 bp, 20 predicted proteins | sample 1512321 | NCBI WGS metagenome assembly PJUJ01 (sample SAMN08177669, study PRJNA422409) | Feces metagenome, whole genome shotgun sequencing project. | isolation source: Chicken feces enriched on filter paper: beechwood xylan treatment | host: Gallus gallus | place: USA: Madison | collected 2015-01-15 | reverse complement strand
GGCCTTATATGTAGTTTCTGTCCGTCAGACCGAGAATTTGCCTGAGGCTTCCTTCAGATTCCACCTCACGGTGGACACCCTTGCCTTCGGCTAACACTTCCAACTGTAATGGCGTGTTCGGGATTTGCACCCTAGAGTTATCGCCCATGCCGGGCGCACAACAGAAAGCCTTAGAAATAACTTCTAAGGCTTTTTTATTGAAATGAATAAATATTCAACGGAGTAATACAATGCGTTAACCTTCTATCCCATTCATCAACGTCTGAAATACATTGTACAGGCTCAAAAAAACTAATGCCGTAAGATTTGATATCAGGCCTACATTTACTCAAAAACCGATCGTAAAAACCTTTTCCATATCCTACACGATTACCTTTTATATCGATGACAAGTAAAGGCACAAATGCTAAATCAATTAATATTTCGTCCACTAATTCTCCCTTTACAGGTTCTAAAATACCATATGCATTCTCTATCAGCTCTGTCTTATCATTTAGAATATAATTTTGCATATAACCATTTGTAAAGTCTGATTTTGAAATAACAAGTTGAATATGTGGATGGAATTCGCGTAGCCACTTAATCAATCGGGTCGTATCAGGCTCATTGAATTTTTCTAAGGTCAAATACACATGTACATACGTATATTTCTCCCAGTCTAACATTCGCAACTTCTCAAATAGCTGATCATTTAAAGTAGCTTGATCTTGAATACTAAGATTGTTTCGACGTTTTTTATACTCTTTACGTAACTCGGATTTGGTCATAATTAAAGGTATTAAATAAAAAACGGCCTTGTAGCTGGAGTACTAACAAGACCGAAATAATCAACCTAAACCTAATTTCTTATATGTATTATTTTACACGCTCGATGTAATCACCAGTCGTAGTGTCTACTTTTACCTTATCTCCTTGATTGATGAATAAAGGAACATTGATTTCGACACCTGTTTCAACAGTTGCTTTTTTCAATGCGTTAGTAGATGTATCACCTTTCACCGCTGGCTCTGTATACGTAATCTCTAATTCAACACTTTTAGGAGCTTGGGCCATTATAGGTTCCTCACTTTCAAAAGCTACGATTACGTTCATACCCTCTTTCAAAAATCGTGCCGAACTTCCGAATAAAAATTTAGGAATATTGAATTGTTCGTAAGTAGCATTATCCATCACTACAAAAAATTCGCCATCCTCATATAGATACTGATAATCATTAGTCTCTACACGAGCAATTTCTACCGCCTCGTCTACACGAAATCTATATTCAACTAATTTTCCAGTTTTAACGTTACGCATTCTGGCTTGATAAAAAGCACGTAAGTTTCCTGGTGTACGGTGTATATATTCTTCAACAGTTACTAATTCACCATTGAAACGTAAAACATTTCCTGATTTTACTTCTGAAGCTTTAGCCATTTGATTTATATTATTGTTAATAAATTATAAATGCAAAAATAGAAAAAACTATGCGCTTATAAAAACGATTGGCTTACTTATAGGAAGTAATGGAGAATTTTTCATCACAAAAGCTATATTCCTTCTCCTGATTGGATCCAATGATCAACAATCTGTCGGTTGAAGAAGTAGCCTTCACGAGATTCAAATACCAATCTTCGCCGGAGGTATCCAAATTGGATGTAGGTTCATCCAAAAATAATATCTTCGAGTCACTACAACAGGCTATTGCTAATTTAACACGTTGTTTCATGCCCGAAGAAAAGAATTTAAGCCCTTTATTAGCAGACTTTTCCATGCCCAACAGATTAACGATGGATTTAGCATCGTAACCGGATAGATAATTTTTGAATTTGAAATGGAAATCCAACAATTCATTCAAGGTGAACTCTTCTATAAGCTCGATATAAGGTGCTGCTATAGACACGTATGAATAAACAGTATCTACCTCGATAGAAGAAGATTCAACAGTATATTCAAGTTTTCCTTCACTAGGCGTAAGCTGCCCAGTCAATACTTTGATAAGCGTTGATTTACCCGAACCATTAGGTCCAAGGATGGCATAAGATTGTGATGAGGAGAAGGTATAATCTATACCTCTGAAAATCCATTCTTGATTAAACCTTCTCCCTAGATTTTGTAAAGTTATCTTCAATAATCTTTCTTTTAATTGATTAAACTCCAGTTTTACCTGTGTTGAATCCTCGAACCACACCTCGATTCGAGCTGCGAACAAATCCTAAGATTTCATCTCTAATTTCGGTCGCCTCAAATTCAGCTTCTACAATATCTAATGCTTTAGATAAATTTCTATGCTGAACAAAAAGTACACGATAGATATTTTGAATCTCAGAAATCTGATCCGAAGTATATCCTCTACGACGAAGTCCTACAGAATTGATACCCGCATAAGAGATAGGTTCACGTGCTGCTTTAATAAATGGAGGAACATCTTTACGAACTAAAGTACCACCAGTCACAAACGAATGGGAACCAATTTTACAAAACTGATGCACCGCAACTAGTCCAGCTAATACCACGTGATCACCAACAGTGATATGTCCCGCAAGAGTACTTGAATTTGAAAAAATACAGTTATCTCCCACAATACAATCATGTGCAATGTGGCTATAAGCTTGTATAAGACAATTTTTTCCGATTACAGTTTTATATCTGTCTTTTGTGCCTCTATTGATAGTGACACATTCACGTATTGTTGTATTATCACCGATTTCGGCAGTAGTGATTTCACCTTCGAACTTCAAATCTTGAGGTTCTCCTGAGATTACAGCGCCAGGGAAGATACGGCAATTCTTCCCGATTCGAGCCCCGTCCATAATGGTCACATTAGACCCTATCCACGTACCCTCGCCAATTACAACATCCCTATGTATCGTGCTAAATGGCTCAATCACGACATTTTCAGCAATCTTTGCTTCAGGATGTATATACGATAAAGGTTGTATCATTATATTTTGATTATTTCACTTTTACTATTTGAGCCATTAATTCGGCTTCGCTCACTATTTTCTCCCCTACCATGCCTACACCTTTCATACGAGCAATGCCTCTACGAATTGGCTCTAACAATTCGCAACTGAATATAATGGTATCTCCTGGATGCACTTGATTCTTGAATCTTGCATTTTCAATCTTCAAGAACAGTGTCAACCAGTTTTCAGGATCTGGAACAGTATTCAAGACCAAAATACCCCCAGTCTGTGCCATCGCTTCAATTTGCAAAACCCCAGGGAATACTGGAGCTCCTGGAAAATGCCCCATGAACAAATCTTCGTTCATTGTCACATTCTTCAATCCCACTACATGAGTCTCTGACAATTCGAGAATCTTATCTATCATCAAGAATGGTTGACGATGTGGAAGGATTTTCATGATTTGTACGGTATCGTATACTGGCTTAGCATGAATATCGTACGTATTTATTTTTTTCTTGTTTTTGTCTCTTTTGATTTGATTTTTAATGCGTTTAGCAAAAGCTACATTGGCTGCATGACCCGGTCTTGCTGCCATAATATGTCCTTTCACAGGACGACCAACTAACGCTAAATCACCAATCATATCCAACAGCTTGTGACGCGCTGGTTCATTTTGATATCTTAACTGAATATTATCCAAGATACCTTCATCTGCTACAGTTACACGTTTGTTAAATAGAGTTTGAAGTTTATCCAACTCTTCTGTCGAAACTTCTCTGTCTACTATAACGATAGCATTGGATAAATCGCCACCTTTAATTAGATTATTGTTAACAAGTGCCTCTAGTTCATGTAAAAAACAGAAGGTACGTGAAGATGAAATTTCTTTTTCAAAATCATCAATTGAGCTGATAGACGCATGTTGACTTCCTAAAACTGGGGAATTAAAGTCAATCATGCAAGTTAAACGGTAGCCATCTAAAGGCATACCTACGATTTCAACTTTGCGGTCAGGCTCCGAATAGTGGATATTTTCTTTTATTTCGTAAAAATCTCTATCGGCTTCTTGATCAACAAATCCGACTTGAGTTAATTTTTCGATAAAAATGCTTGAGCTACCATCTAAAATCGGAACTTCTGGACCATCTAGATCAATCAATACATTATCTACTTGAAGACCTACTAAAGCGGCCATCAAATGTTCGATTGTACTTACTGATGCTCCATTTTCAGAAATAGTAGTACCTCTTGATGTATCTGAAACGTTATCCGCGTCCACAGATACTATAGGCTGATTTTCCAAATCAACTCTTCTAAATTTGAACCAATGATTCTCAGGAGCTGGTCTTAAGGTTAAAGTAACGGATTTACCAGTATGTAAACCTATTCCAGAAATTGTAACCTCAGATTTTATTGTCCTTTGCTTTGTGTTCATTTCATCCATTTTATGGTAAATAGTTTTATTTGTCTTTCAAAAGTTTTTCTAATTCAGCGATACGTTTTTCCAATTCTGGCAATCGAGTATAAACTACTTGCGATCGCAATTGGCTAGTATACGGTGCAAATGGAGTTCCTCCCCATTTTTTAAATGGTTCGGTAATACTACGGTTAATACCAGATTGTGCCTGTACTTGGGTACCATCAGCAATATTGATATGACCAACTACCCCAACTTGTCCTCCTAACACCACTTGCTTACCCACTTTTGCGCTACCAGAAACTCCTGTTTGCGCGGCAATAACTGTATTTGAGCCAATCTCTACATTATGGGCAATTTGAATCAAATTATCCAATTTCACACCTTGATGAATGATTGTAGATCCTAACGTAGCTCTATCAATTACCGTATTAGCTCCTATTTCTATATTGTCTTCCAATACCACATTACCGATTTGAGGTATTTTCTCGTATGAACCATCTGCTTGAGGTGCAAATCCAAACCCATCACTGCCTATTACGGATCCAGAATGGATGGTAACATTGGAACCTATTACACAATCGTAATAAACAGTTACACCTGGAAACAAAATGGAGTTATCTCCGATTGTAACATTGTCTCCAATATATACACGCGGGTAAATCTTTACGTTATTACCTATTTTTACATCTCTACTGATGTACGAAAAGGCGCCAATATAGCCCCCATCACCGATCTGTGCTGTCTCGTGTACGAAAGCTTGATCTTCACGACCTGCACGCTCTACACGCAAGGCATGATAAATTTTCAATAATTCTGAAAAAGAGGTATAAGCATCTTCTACACGAATTAAAGTGCTTTTAACAGGCTTTTGTAATACTAAATCTTGATTTACTATTACAATACTTGATTCTGTTTCGTATAAATAATGCTCATATTTGCGATTTGACAAAAAAGACAATGCGCCTTCAAAACCCTCTTCAATTTTGGCTAATTGTGATACCAAAGCTTCTGGATTTCCCTCTACTGTCCCATTTAATAATGTCGCTATTTGCTCCGCTGTAAACTGCATGTACTACAAATGTATCTTTTTTTCCTGAAAATAATTTAATCTTTTGGGCTCTCTTCCAACTCAACAAAGCCAATTTCTTTGGGATATGTCAAGGCATACTTCACCACTTTTTTAGATAAAGCTTCTAAATTGGATAAATCAGATGCTTCTGCAATATCCACTAATTGCCCTTTGTTATTTACGATACGAATAGGTTCCTTTTCAGCGCTATAAGCCGAATTGTGTATGACCTGTTCATAAATAAAGTATTCTAATTCTCTTTCGCTTAACCCAAAATAAGCTTTAGTTTTATTTTTATACACTTCGATTTCTTCTTCAGCAAAAGGATTAGATCTTAGTTCTGTACGGAATAAGTCTCGACGTAATATTTTTTGACAAAGTGTACTCAGTATGAAATCATCATGATCTACCCAACATTTCAATGCTGAAAGTATATCAGTATCATCCAATTTGGTAAACCAATTCAAATGTATTTCATCCGATATAAAATTTGTCGCATTGATTCTATTTTTCAAAAAGTGCTGCAAGGCTGGTGTTGCAAAAAGCTCAACTCCTTGATTACTTATTTCCTTCGCTCTTTTTAGTGCTTTTATCAGCATTTGCTCTGCTCCAATAACTGTTTTGTGGAGATAAACCTGCCAATACATTAACCGGCGAGCAATCAAAAATTTCTCTACCGAATAAATCCCCTTCGATTCGACGACCAACTCATCATTAACAACAGTTAGCATCTTGATGATACGATCAAACGAAATGACACCTTCAGAGACACCTGTAAAAAAACTATCTCTATTTAAATAGTCCATTCGATCAGTATCCAATTGCCCGGAGACTAATTGATGTAAAAATCGCCTTGAGTAATTGTCATTGAAAATTGTAATAGCTAAAGATAAATGACCTTTAAATTCTTCATTCAAGCGATCCATCAACATGGATGAAATTACTTCGTGAGACACGCCTTCAATCAAAGTATGCTCTAAGGAGTGACTAAATGGGCCATGGCCTATATCGTGCAGCAAAATAGCAACTAATACCGCCTCCTCCTCTTCTTCGGATATCAACACATCTTTACTGCGCAACGTATCAATAGCCAACTGCATCAAATGCATTGCTCCTATGACATGCTGAAAACGCGTATGCAAAGCACCTGGATAGACCATGTGCGTCATACTCACTTGCTTGATATATCGTAAACGTTGGAAATAAGGATGCTGAATCAGATCAAAAATAAAACCTGACGGTATTGAAACAAAACCGTATACGGGGTCATTAATGATTTTTTTCTTATTCAACAGTCTTTTACCTTATGAAGTTTGTTATCTTTATACTTATGCTACGGTTTTTCCAAAGAACACCTAATCTAAGTTAAATGCAAAGATATTAAGATTACAGTTAATTAATGTTAAAAAAAGGTAGTTATTTGGAATATAAGTACAATTCTAACTATTATACATATTAATTGCGTGAGCAAAGTAGTCAATTATACTCTTTTGATTGACGATTTTGTTCTTTTCAAATTAGCGTATTCAAAATGGCAAAAACACATATATTGTGGGCAGACGATGAAATTGAATTTCTCAAACCCCACATTCTACTTCTAGAAGACAAAGGATATAAGGTAAAAACAGTGAACAACGGAACAGATGCTGTAGAAGCATTCCGCAACGAACCTTTTGATTTAGTTTTCTTGGATGAAAATATGCCAGGACTTACTGGATTAGAAACATTAAGCATTCTTAAATCTATTAATCCCACTATTCCGAACGTTTTAGTCACCAAAAATGAGGAAGAACACCTCATGGAAGAAGCAATCGGCGCTAAGATTGATGATTATCTTATAAAACCCGTAAACCCAAAACAAATCCTTATAACAATCAAGAAATTCACTGAGAACAAACGTATTGTGAATGAAAAAACATCAATGGCTTATCAACAAGAGTTTCAAAATTTAGGTTTATTGATCAATGATGGGTTGGATTACAAAGGCTGGGTAGAAGCCTACAAAAAGCTTATTTATTGGGAACTTTCGTTAGAAAAGCTTGAAGACGACAGCATGCATGAGATTCTTCAGACTCAGAAAGCAGAGGCCAATAATATATTCTTTAAATACATCGAAAAGAACTATATCAACTGGATGAAAAATCCAGAGGAAGGCCCTATTCTTTCACATCAATTGTTCCGCAAAAAAGTCCTTCCAACATTAAATGAGGAAAGACCTACTTTCTTCTTTTTAATAGACAATTTGCGATATGACCAATGGAAGCAAATCAATGATGTGATAACAGATTATTTCCGTCTTGAAGAAGAAGATAATTATTACAGCATTCTACCTACGGCAACACAATATGCGCGCAACTCTATCTTTAGCGGACTTACGCCCTTAGAAATGTCCAAAAGATTTCCAGATTTATGGCAGAATGATGAAGATGAAGGTGGCAAGAATTTAAACGAAGACAAATTTTTAGCCGATCAATTAAGAAGGTTGTACCGAAAAGAGATCAAGCACAGCTACACCAAAGTTTTGACTTTAGAACAAGGACGGGATGTAGTAGACAATTTGAGCAATTTGATGAATAATAATCTCAATGTCTTGGTATATAATTTCGTCGATATGTTGTCACATGCACGCACAGATATGGCCATGATACGAGAATTAGCAAATGATGAGGCGGCTTATCGTTCATTGACGCTCTCTTGGTTCGAACATTCTCCATTATTAGATGCTTTGAAATGGCTTTCGCAAAAGAACGTGCGGATAGTAATAACAACGGATCATGGAACAATACGTGTCAAGAAACCAAGTAAAGTAGTTGGCTATAAAAACACAAATACCAATCTACGGTATAAACAAGGTAAGAACCTAAACTATATCGGTAAAGATGTTTTTACAGTAAAAAATCCTTTGGAAGCACAACTTCCTTTGTTGCATATGAGTTCAATTTACTTGTTTGCAAAAGATGATGTGTATTTTGTCTACCCTAATAATTACAATCAGTTTGTCAATTATTTTTTAGGAACATTTCAGCACGGAGGTATTTCACTCGAAGAAATGATTATTCCTTATGCCACTTACATTCCAAAATCATAATTTTGCAACATGAAAATAGAGGTAAAAGATTTAGGTGAATTAAAAGAAGCAGCTCAACAGGTAGTTAAAACATTTTCGGATGATCGCATATTTCTTTTTTACGGAAATATGGGTGCAGGAAAAACAACATTTATCAATGAGCTTTGTCTTGCTTTAGGTGTCACCGAACATACTTCTAGCCCAACATTTTCTATTGTAAACGAATATAGTATACCTCAAGGCAGTATTTATCACTTTGATTTTTATAGGTTAAAGAATGAAATGGAAGCCCTTGATATGGGCTACGAAGAATATTTTTATTCAGGAGATTACTGTTTTGTAGAATGGTCTGAAAAAATCCCTAATCTAATACCGCTTCATTATGTTAAAATCGCAATTGAGGTATTGGAAAACCAACATCGACTTATTACCATCGAAAAAAAATAATTTTTTTTTCGAACTCATGCAACCTTTCTCCAAATCCTTGCGTCTTCCTATTAAACTAACATCAATTGGAGAATATTAACTTAAATAGAATATGGCAAGGCTGTCAGGCGCAGGATAAAAAATCGCAAGCGCAACTTTATTCTATTTTCTCCAAAAAGATGTTTGTGGTGTGTATGCGCTATGCGCAGACAACGCTAGAAGCGGAAGACATTCTTCAAAATGGATTCATAAAAGTCTTTACTAAGCATCATTTATTTGATGGCAAAGGATCATTGGAAGGTTGGATAAAACGTATCATGGTCAATACAGCTATAGAAAGCTATCGTCAGAGCAAAGAGAAATATACGGACAGCATCGGCGAGCAACATGAAAACACGATTCATAGTCACTTGACAAGTGACACCAGTTCATACCAGGACTTATTGAAACTCATAAAAGAATTACCGCTTGGATACAGAACTGTTTTCAACTTGTATGCTATTGAAGGTTACAGTCACAAAGAAATAGCAGAGATGTTGGGCATCTCGGAAGGAAATTCGAAATCTCAACTTTCTCGAGCAAGACAGGCATTACAACAAAAATTGATAAAAGAAAACACTATATAATATGGAGTCACAAGATTTAGATAAATTATTCCGAGATGCTTTCGAGCAAGCGGAAGAGACACCAAATAACCGTGTTTGGGAAGGCATCGAACAAGAGCTGGCAAAAGAAAAAAAGGTAGTTCCTTTTTACATCAAATATAGAGCGCAACTTTCTATAGCAGCGACATTGCTTTTGTTTTTCGGAATAGGGTTGACTTTCTATAAAAAGCCTCTTCCTTCTGGGAAAGAAAAAATTGAAGAGGTGTTGACTGCTATTGAAAATAATAATGAACCTTCTAAAAGCGAAGAAATTAATGCTCAAGAGAAACCTGAGGTTGTAGAATCTATCCAAGAAAGTTCAAACTATTCTCCAAAAAGATCGGTAGCGAAAAATATGGAAGAAAAGCTTCCCGTTAAAGAAGAACTTGCAGCAATTAACCATTTTGAACGCTATGCTACCGAGGAGGCTAAAGAAAATTTGCAAACAGATCATTTATTAGCAACCGTAGAAGCGGATATCGTGGTAAAACCAAATTATACAGAAGAAGTAAAAATAATTGAGCACTTAATTGAAACACCAAATTCATATACTTTCGCTGCACCAAAAGAAGAAACAAAATCTTCTATTGTCACCAAAGTATTAAATGGAATAACCAAGAATATTTTAACAAAAAGCATCGATAGCCAAGATAATAAAGAAATCGAATTTAGAAACGACGAAGAAGGATCCATAACACTCAATATATTCAATTCATTAGCAAAAAAATAACCTAATATATATAATCATGAAAAAGATCTACAACATAACGAGTACCTTACTTATTTTATTCAGTATTGTTAATATTGCCGTCGCACAAAGCTATACTTCCACTGTAACAACCATCACTTCACAGGATTCAACTGTTGTCAAAAAGAAAACTGATATAGAAATTTCTATTGGTGCAAAAGATGGCGATGAAACCACAAAATATCCTCGTGCCTTTGGTGGAATTACCTTTTCAAGAATAGATTGGGGATTCTCCAGAATCATGGATGACGGAGCATTTACTTTATCAGAAGATAATCAATTCTTGAAATATAAAAAAGCATCAAACTTTGGTTTTGATGTAGCGCAATTCGGGCTTCGTGCAAGCGACAATTTCAAAACTTATATTTCAGCTGGTTTTGAATGGAATTATTTACGATTAGAGAAAAATATCTTGCTGAATGAAAATACCTCTCCAATTTCTTATGAAGACGGGGATGTGGAATATAAAAAGAATGTTTTTACCACAACTTACTTCCGCATGCCTTTAACTTTCGAATGGAGAAGTGACAAAAACAGGAAAGGAGAACGTGTAAAAGTGGCTTTTGGTGCGATGACAGGTGTCTTATTAAAAGGTACACAACGTTTGAAAAGCAAAGAAAATGGTAAACAAAAATTCAAAGATAATTACAGTTTAGCTTCATTCCAATACGGACCTTTCATTAGATTAGGTTACGATGATTTCGGAATCTTCGCAAAATATTATGTAAATGATTTCTTTGAAAAAAGTCCAGCGCAGAAAAACCTTAACAATTTAGCATTTGGTATTAGTTTAGGATTTTAATCCAAATAATTCATTTATAAAACCTATTTTTATGCCGAAAGAAATTTTCGGCATTTTTATTTTATGGCTACTTCATCTTGTCAATATATTCCTACGGATACTCAAAAATTGGGCGTTGCTGCAATTCACGGAGAAAATCTTACTTCGATTTTTACTGGAAAAGAAGATGTAACAGCTGTTGACAATGTATCCTTTGACATTGAAGCAAATAAAATTACAGCTATTATTGGAGAATCAGGTAGTGGCAAAAGTACACTCCTCAAGCTTATTTATGGACTGTTGGAACCTAATGAAGGAGAAGTGCGCTATAAAGGTTGGCTGGTTCCTACACGCAAAGACAAATTGATTCCAGGTCACGATGCCATGAAAATGGTTTCTCAAGGATTTGATGACCTTAATTTATATGCTAAAGTCTGGGATAACATTGCGTCCCAACTTCCAAATACCAATTTGGATTATAAACAAAGTCGCACTGCCGAAATCTTAAAGAAACTACGTATTGATCATTTAGCTCAACATAGAGTTGCTGATTTGAGTGGTGGAGAACGTCAGCGAGTAGCTATTGCCCGTGCTTTAATCAATGACCCAGAAGTGCTGCTTATGGACGAGCCATTCAATCAAGTGGATGCCGCATTTCGCGATGGCTTACAACAGGACATCAAGCAAATTGTAATGGAAACGGGATTGACTGTTATTTTGGTCTCTCATGATCCTGCAGAAGTCCTTGCAATGGCGGATGCATTAATCGTTATGCGCAATGGTAAAATTGTCGATGCTGGAAACCCAAAAGACTTATATTTTCGACCTAAACATCACTATACTGCGATTTTATTAGCAAAAAGCAATATTCTTTCTCCCGAACAAGCTTTAATACTGAATATTCAGCAAGAAGACTCTGTTGCTATACATCAGGAGTGGATCAATGTAAAAGAAAATCGGAATTCAACCTTCAAAATCTTAGACATCAAATTTAGAGGGTTTTATAGTGAGTATGTTTTAGGAAATAAAGAAATTAGCTTACACGCTATAGTTAAAACAGAAACTCCTCTTCCTATAGGAACAGGAGTTGATATAGATATTCTAAATTTTATTTCTTTTCCAGTTCAGCTTTAATAAGCTCTACCATTTTTGAGAATTCTTCATCTTCGAATCCAATGGATTGATAGATAATCTTTCCGGATCTATCCAATACAACATTTCGAGGAATAGATTGCTCTGCAAAAAGACCGAACACTTCACGTTTTAAGTCTGGAAACACAGGAAATGTATATTTATTTTCATCAATAAAAGGATCAATTTTTTCCCATCCTTCTTCTCGTGCTAATACAAAAACGGATAAGTCTTTATTGGATTTTAAATCATCCCAAATTTCCTTTTGTAACCTTGGTAATTCTTTCCTACACGGAGGACACCATGTCGCAAAGAAATTCAACAAAACAACTTTACCTTTCAGGCTTTCAGAACTAATTAGTTGATTATTTTTAGCTTTAACTTCAAATTTTGGAGTTTGTTCCCCTAAATTAACTTTCCACTCTTGAGCTTTTGTTGTTATAAACGAACATACAACTAACCCAATAATCCATAATAGTTTTTTCATAGTTTAACATTTTCTAACCATTCAAGCATATTTTCAAACCAATCCAATGGTTCTTGCTTGTTATTCATTCCAAAACCATGCCCACCTTTCTCATATACAAATAAATAATTAGGAATTTTATACTTATTTAGCTCATTCTGATAGCGAAGGCTGTTTTCAATAGGCACTGCTTTGTCGTCTTTTGCATGGATTAAATATGCCGGTGGAGTCTTTTTATTAATATTCTTTTCATTAGAAAAACGAATCACATCTTCAGGCTGAAAATCTGGCCCTATCAAATTTGTTTTGGAGCCATTATGGGTAACACCATCTTCCATAGAAATTACAGGGTACACCAACACCGAAAAATCAGGTCTTAAATCTTTTGAAGACAAATTCTGATGGTTATAATCAGAGGCAAAGTGTGTAGACAATGTTGAAGCTAAATGCCCACCTGCAGAGAACCCTAATACGCCAAATTTAGGCTTCTTAATTTTTAAGCCCTTCACATATTCTTTGACAACAATCAAAGCTCGCTGAGCATCTTCAATGGGCGCAATTCGCTTATCGATTTGTTGTTTGGAAGTTGGTAATCGATATTTAAGCACAAAAGCACAATACCCTTGCTCATTTAATCGTTTGGCAACTTGATGCCCTTCATGATCCATAGCATGATGGGTATATCCTCCTCCCGGAAGGATTAAGAATATTTTAGAATGTTTGATTTCTTGCGGGATGTAACTATACAGCTCAGGGGTATTTTTCTCAATATTGGCCGTGTCTTTTAGGTTAGGAATAACTGAATACAAGGCTATTTTATCCTGTGCCTGCAAAAATCCATACAATAATGTCATGATTAAGGTAAGATGTAATTTCATAGGTTTATTGATTAGCGACTATCATCAAAGATAAATCTTTATAAGCTATATTGAATCGATCAGCAATATCTTTGTTTGTCAAACTTCCTTGATAAAGATAAACCGCATTTCTGATCCCAGCATGACTCCATATCAAACTGCTGAAACTTCCGCATTCACCGATTTGTAATAAAATTGGCGTAAAAATGTTTGTCAAAGCATATGTGGCTGTACGGGCAACACGAGAAGCAATATTAGGTACACAATAATGAATCACATCATATTTCCTAAAAACAGGTTTATCATGGGACGTGATTTCTGAAGTTTCAAAACAACCACCTTGATCAATTGACACATCAATGATAACAGAATTTGGCTTCATTTCCGAAACAGTTTCTTCGGAGATAAGGCATGCAGAACGACCATTCTTTGCTCTTAAGGCACCAATTACGACATCACAAGATTTTATTGCTTTGTTCAAAATGAGAGGTTGTATGACAGATGTATACACGCGTGAACCTATATTGTTCTGCAACCTTCGAAGTCTATATACCGAACTATCAAATACTTTAACCTCCGCCCCTAATGCTATTGCAGTTCGAGCTGCAAACTCACCTACCGTCCCCGCTCCAATGATGACTATTTCAGTAGGAGGAACACCAGTAATACCACCTAGCATTAACCCTTTGCCATCAAAAATATTAGAGAGATATTCGGCCGCGATTAAAATAGAGGTTGCTCCTACAATTTCACTCATCGCTCGGACTACTGTCAAATGGCCGCCTTCATCTTGTAAATATTCATAAGATAATGCGGTGATTTGTTTTTTCATCAATGCCTGCAGCACTTCCTTTTCCAATAAGCTAGGTTGCTGGGATGACATTAAAATCTGCTTATTACGCATCATTCGAACCTCTTCAACCGTAGGTCCTGCTATTTTAATGACGATATCAGCATTATAAACCTGAGTGGAATCATAGACAATCTGAGCCCCTTGTTCGCTGTAATGGTGATCTAAAAAATTAGAACAATCTCCCGCCCCAGATTCAATAATTACCCGATGACCATATTCGACTAGCAAGGCTACTGACAATGGTGTCAATGCAATACGCTTTTCTTGAAAAACCGTTTCCTTGGGAATACCAATAACTAATTCTCTTTTAGTCTTATTATTAGATTTTAATAATTCTTGAGTTTGTCCCAACACACTTTCTTCGATTTTTGCCATATCTTCATTTTTCCTCTAATTTGCCTATTAATTATAAAAAGAATATATAGTTATATTCCAAATTTTAATAGCTTTGCACTATACAAGCGCACGAATTATAAATGAAATTCTTTAAAGTTATTAACCATGTCCAGATATTACCACGTTGGGTAATATTCTTTCTAGACCTAACGGCTGCAATTTTTGCTTTTTTGATTGCTTATTTTTTGTATCAAGATACTAAAAATATAATCTTCAATCCAAATGATTTTGCCTCCGAATTTCTATTGTGTCTAGGAGCGACTGTGATCTCTTTTGTCGTTTTTAAATTATATTCTGGTATTGTAAGGTATACAAGTTCTACTGACTCTATACGTATTCTATCTTGTAATTTACTAACTGTAATTATTTTATTTGGCGCTAAACTTTTCGTGTTGGCTATCCGTGCACCACACATAATAGACAGTTCATTAATAATTATATACAGTTTATTACTTTTTGTAGGATTGGTTATATATAGAACGTCAATTAAAGTTTTCTTCCAATATTCTCGAACAGCAAAGAAAATTAAGAAGAATGTGATCATTTTTGGCGCTGGTGAATTAGGTATTGCAGTAAAAAGAACTTTTGACCATGATTTAACCACAAATAAAATCATTGTAGGGTTTTTAGACGATAATCCTTCCAAAGTAGGTAAGTCCATTGATGGTGTAAGAATTTACAAATCTGATAATCTAACAACTGTAATCAACAAGTTGGCTGTTGACGAGTTAATTATTGCTACTCCATCTCTTGTTTCCGAAAAGAAATCTCAAATAATAGAATTATGTCTTGAAAATAATATATCGGTATTAACTCTACCTCCTGCGAAACAAATAATGAATGGAGATTTGTCAGTAAACCATATCAAAAATGTCAAGATTGAGGATTTATTAGAACGCGCACCTATTAAAATCGATAATGAATCGATCTTAGAACAATTGAAAGGAAAGCGTGTATTAGTAACTGGAGCTGCAGGATCGATTGGTAGTGAAATTGCTGCTCAAATCAGTAAATACGATCCCCAAGTCATAATCTTATGTGATCAAGCGGAAACTCCATTACACAATCTTCAACTTGATTTACAAGAGAAATTTAAAGATCAAATTTACCATACATTCATTGCTGACGTAAAAAATTACGAACGTATGCGTTATTTATTTGAGGAATTCAAACCTCAAATTGTATATCACGCAGCAGCATATAAGCATGTACCTATGGTAGAGAATCACCCAATTGAAGGAGTGCGCACCAACGTATTGGGTACTATAAATTTGGCTAATCTTGCTGTTGAATTCAAAGCAAGAAAATTTGTATTTGTTTCTACGGACAAAGCGGTAAATCCTACCAATGTGATGGGGGCAACAAAACGTATCGCTGAAATTTATGTTCAGGCGTTGAATAATAAATTGGAACAAGATAATGTAGAAAAACGAACAAGATTCATTACTACACGTTTTGGAAACGTATTAGGATCCAACGGATCTGTAATTCCAAGATTTAGAGAACAAATTGAAAAAGGAGGTCCAGTAACTGTTACACACCCAGAGATCACACGTTATTTCATGACAATCCCTGAAGCTTGTCAATTGGTGATCGAAGCAGGTAATATGGGTCAAGGCGGCGAAATTTTCGTATTTGACATGGGTAAATCTGTAAAGATCGTAGATTTAGCTAAAAAAATGATCAAACTTTCTGGTTTTGAGCCCAACAAAGACATTGAAATAAGATTCACAGGTTTACGTCCAGGCGAAAAGTTATACGAAGAATTATTGAATGACTTAGAGAACACCATGCCTACGCACCATGAGAAAATCATGATTGCTAAAGTAAGAGAAAATTGCTTTGAAGATGTTAAAGCTCAAATTGATTTATTGTTTGACATTGTCAAAACTCAACATCAATTTAATATTGTAAAACAAATGAAAGCGATTGTGCCTGAATTCAAAAGTCAAAATTCTGAATATGAGACGTTAGATCATCCTAGCATCACCATTACGAAAGAATAATCTATTTAGCATTTTCTAGCTTTTAGTATTGGAATTTTTCAATAAAAGTGTATTTTTGCGTTCCATAGTATATTTAATATAAACTAATGTCAACAAATCTTAATTCTACAGATCAAAAAGGATCTTTCTTTCAAGACAATCAAAAGAGCCTAATTTTTATTTTGGGTGCTATTGTCGTATTAATTCTTTTATATATTGGATACCAAAAATTGTACCTAGCGCCTCGAGTTGAAACAGCTGCTGATGCTATGTATCAAGCCGAAGAATATGTATTAATCGATTCTTTACAAAAGAAAGCTATCGAAGGTGACGGCAATTTTGCTGGTCTAAAAGAAATCGCAGACGAATATTCGAACACACCATCAGCAAATATTGCATACGCTTATTTAGGTGGTTTATATCTACGTCAAGGTAATTTTCAAGAAGCTATCAATTATTTGAAAAAATATTCTGATACAGGAAGTGACATTGTAGATCCTTTGGTTGTAGGTTTGATTGGTGATGCATATTCAGATAGCCACGACTACAAAAATGCTGCAGACTATTACAGCAAAGCTGTTGGTAAATCTAAAAATTCTTACACTACTCCTCTTTTCCTTAAAAAATTAGGATTAGTTTACGAACAATTGAACGAATACAAAAAAGCAGAAGAGGCATATCAACAAATTAAAACGGATTATCCTCAAAGTAACGAAGCTTCGACTATTGATGGTCCTTTAGCTCGTGTACAAGCAAAACAATAATTGAATTAAGTTATCATTATATATATTAAGGCTGCTATCAAGCAGCCTTTTTAGTTAAAAGAAGAAAATTATGGCAAGTTCGCTTAAAAATTTATCCGATTTCTCTCATATTCAAGTCCAAAGTGCAGCAGGGTTTAAATTTGCTATCGTAGTATCTCAATGGAATGCTCAAGTGACTGGAGCTTTATTGAACGGCGCTATTGAAGGCTTATTAAAAAATGGAGGAAAAGAAGAAGATATTGACATCATTGAAGTACCTGGAAGTTACGAATTGATCTCAGGAACAGACATTGTATTACGCAATAAAGATTTTGATGCCGTAATATGTCTAGGCTGTGTCATCCAAGGAGAAACTAGACATTTCGATTTTATTTGCGATGCGGTGGCAAATGGAATAAGTAATGTGGCTATAAAACATAATAAGCCAGTTATCTTCGGTGTGCTTACGACAGACAATTTAGAGCAAGCAACAGATCGAGCGGGCGGCAAACACGGTAACAAAGGAGAAGAAGCTGCTGTTACAGCCATTCAAATGGCACACATCAGTAAAAAATATTAATAAAACAAAAACTGCCAGATTGTATCTGGCAGTTTTTGTTTTTATGGAATAACTATCCAAGACAGTGGACCAATTCTTTCTTTATCATCCACCACGGCTAATTTTATGTTTTGACCCGAAGCAACAGCTATTCCATTCTTTAAATCGAATCGTTTACTTTTCAAAGAGGGGATAGTACCATCTGTTGTATAATAAACAGGAAAATCACCATACTCTGCTTTTCCTCTTAAAATTCCATTTTCCATTTTGAGGCCGACGCGTGGCAATCTAAAACTAATGCTATCTGCAATAGAAGGAAGTTCCACAGTTCCTACACGATGGGCAAAAGAAATATAATCTTTATCGAATTTATTTTTATTGTATGTAGCTTCGCTTTCATATGCTCTACGAGGAGACCAAGCGCGCTCAGCTAACACATAAAATCTTGGAAAAGCCAAATAATCCAAATTCGCATCTCCTATTAATGTTTCCGCAAACACTCCTCCTTTTATTCCCAAAAAGTTTGATCTTCCTTTTTCTGTAATGCGTTCAAGTTTATTTATATACGACTTGTCCAGTTTTTCACCTCTATAATAGGTGTGAATATTTGCAAAATAATCTTCAGGGAAAAGTGAATAAGAATGATACAAATCGGCATAAGTAGCCCAATTAAGTCCTGGCTCCTCAAAAGTAGTATCCCACATCATATCAAAATAAGTATTGGAGGCACTAATTAATACGGTCGGGTAACCCGCATTAGCTAACCTGTAAACTAAATCGTCTTGGCCACCCCCAATGATATTGTTCCACACATCCAATTGCATATTTTGTTTATTAGGCATTTCCTCATTTGCCACCATGCCTGATCCCTTATTCACCATTCCGATTTCTTCCCATCCCGCTAGTTTTAATCCCTTATTAATACACAGATCATTTATTTTTGAAATATAATAGGTCCAAACATCATATACGCTTGCTAAACCTTCCTTTTGCATCAGTGCTTTAATTTTAGGTGATTTTTCCCAAACGCCCGGAGGAACTTCATCCCCTCCTAAAGAAACTTTTTCGAATGGCACTCCAGCCTCTGCATACATATTTTTAAACTCAGCCAACACTTTATCCAAAAATCGATAGACAGAAGGCAATGCTGGATTCAACACATTATCACCAAAATTCTGAGCAGTGTTATATTCCGAAACATCTTCAAAATCGTGCAATAGATATTCTTCAGCGGCCTGTTTATTCCCTGCTTTCATATACTTGTGATAACGAGATTCCATCGCCTTAATGGCAGCACGAGAATGTCCCGGTGTCTCAATTTCTGGTACTACTTGGATGTGTCTTTCTTGTGCGTATTTTAATATCTCGATAAAATCATCACGTGTCAAAAATCTTTTCGCTTCATCCACTCCAGAACCATAGGCAGGTTGCAAAGATTGCCCCAAATGATACAAAGGCGAACGAACCGCGCCAACTTCAGTTAACTCGGGTAATCCTGGGATTTCTATACGCCAGGCTTCATCCTCTATAAAATGAAAATGCAACACATTTAACTTATTTTCAGCCATCAAATCAAGATACTTCAATACAACAGCTTTGTCACGATAATTGCGCGCGATATCCAACATAAAACCTCTATAGCCATAACGCGGCACGTCTCTCACCTCTACACAAGGCAATGAACTCTTATCCTCTAATCCTTTATGCAGCGACTTGAGGCTTTGTAGCGCATAAAACAATCCGGTCGAAGTAGCATATTCTATCATAATATTTTTCTTTGAAATAGTCAGATTATACGCTTCCTTGCTTATGGAAGGATTTGGAATTAGTAAAATATCTGCTTCTTTTTTAGAAGAAGTAGAATGGCTCACAAAAAGTCTATTTAGTTCCCTAGAAAAAACGATGTAATCTGATTCAATGCCATAAACATTTAGGATTCTATTGATATAAAATTTTCCATCTAATTCTTTCAAATATTTTGGAGTAGGAAAAATCAAAAGTGGCTTAGCCGATTTATCAAAAGTTGAATTCTTAGCATATAATTTTTCTAAAAATGCTCTATTGTCCTCTTCTCTTAATTTAATAGGATCATAAGTGACATTATTCAACCCTACAAACGTTTTTTTATCAGCCTTATTGAGAAGATAAAATCCATTTGGTAAAGTTGACACTCCCGAAATAGGATATTTTGTGGTATAATCAATTTGAATAGAATCATTCTTTCTCAGATTCTTTGTAAAAGAAATTTTAAAAAGATTGCCACGGAGATCTTTAATAGCATAATCCGAAGTAGTGGCATCGAGGACTGGATACATAGAATTAAAAAACAAATCCCATTCAGATAATAAAAAATCTTTAGGACCATTATTTTTTATCACAAGTGACAATCCGAGATTATCCTTTCCATTATAAGAAGATGAAGGTTTCCAATGAAGGACTAAATCTAAATTATATCCCTGAGCAACAGTATTTTGCAAATTAACCAAACTCATGAGAAGCAATAAAATAAGTGTAGTATGTTGGAACTTAATCATAATTAGAAGTGTATATGCATACATATATAACAATTTTTTTTCACTTTTTTTTGCACGTCAAAAAATTAAAACTATATTTGCACACCGAAACAAATAACGGCCCGTTCGTCTAGGGGTTAGGACGCAAGATTTTCATTCTTGAAACAGGGGTTCGATTCCCCTACGGGCTACAGATCTTGAGATCAAAACATACTAAAATGCTGTAAATTAAATGTTTTACAGCGTTTTTTATTTTATCAGATTTTACAAAATATTCAGTTTTTCCGGATCAAGCAGAATTCTTGGGGGGAGTGTTAAAAATTTCTTAGTTTAGCATCCTTAATACAGATATCCCTTGCAAGAAGCCGAACGTAAATTACTATCTTTATTGCTGCCCGAAGGGCTTTTG
>PJUJ01000412.1_pt1 | contig 20979 bp, 19 predicted proteins | sample 1512321 | NCBI WGS metagenome assembly PJUJ01 (sample SAMN08177669, study PRJNA422409) | Feces metagenome, whole genome shotgun sequencing project. | isolation source: Chicken feces enriched on filter paper: beechwood xylan treatment | host: Gallus gallus | place: USA: Madison | collected 2015-01-15 | reverse complement strand
TCTGGCCTGACGCACAGAAATCGAATGAGGCCGTTGGATGTGGGTGAGTCTGCATAACAAGACAAAGCCCTAAACTATCCGAAACATTCCGCGGTAGATTCGACAGGTATATGGAGAGAAAGTGATAGTTACCGGGAAGAAGACGGCGAATACATCCTGCTGAAATCTGCTAAGGCCTATAAGCCGTTGTACGCGGAGCTGCTTGATGCTGTAGGGAAGGGAGAAGCAGAGATAATTATTAATGGTTAATGGTTAATGGGTGAGGGAAAGCAGTTCGTTTAGATGAAAGTAGGTAATTGCCTTTATAACCTCCCTCACTTTTTAAAAAAAATGAAACCGAGGCCGATCCTTCGGTCGAGCTCTCAATTACCTTAAAGTAAAATAATTACAATTGAAAACAAACGAAATCCGTGCAGGTACCCTAGGCGGTACGCTGTGCAGCATCTGGGCGTCTATTACGCTCGGTGATCTATTGCAGACCGTGGTTATGGCGGCACTGGGCACACTGGTGAGCTACGCGATGTCACGGTTTTTGGAGAAGAGAAAGGAATAAGCTTATATAATCGTTTGTTCAAATAGGAACAGCCCTTAAGATGATTGGGGGCTGTTTGTTTTATCGTTAAATATTAACTCTTTGTTATAATATGGATAATCTTATAAAATCTATTTATATATTTGCAAACACAATAAAGTAGAGCAAAGGCTCCTATCACGACTAATATACATACAAAATTAGGATCTAATAGAGCATGGATAGCCGCATCCCCAAAGACGAGATAGCTGAAATATTACTTCGTGTTTCTAATGGAGATGAACAGGCCTATAGATCTATTTTTGAATCTTACAAGACATCCATCTATTCTACGGCTTTTAACTTGAGTGACGACGAATTTATGTCTGAAGAAGTCTTGCAGGATACCTTTATCCGTCTTTGGAACTACAGAAGCAAACTCGTCGAAGTCGATAATTTTGATGCCTGGATCTATCGGGTGGCAAAGAATGTCTTCTTGACAAAGATCAAGAAGGTGACTCCCTCACAAGAACCGCTTGATCTTATTCTGCACGATATCTTCGCGACCCCTAAGACTTATAATGATATCGAATACCGGGAGCTGGAGACGGCATTTGAACAGGCAATACAGAGCCTATCTCCCAAACAACGTATCACGTATCAGTTGGTGAAGATTGAAGGACTTTCCCGCAAAGAGGTGGCAAAGATACTCGAAGTATCTGCCGAGACCGTGAAATGGAACCTGGACGAGTCTGTTAAAAAGATAAGGTCTACGATGACAGAAATGCTGAAAAACCTACCGTTAGTCCTCATTTTATTTTATTTGCAAAAAAAATAAACTTTCCTCCCCCCCAAATGGAAAGGTAACAAAGTCATATTAATAAAGGGTTAGATGTTTTGAAGCAGTCTAATCCCACTTTTTTATAATCCATATGAATTATAACGATAGCTATATAGATTTATTGATACAGCGTTGTCTAGATCGTACAGCGACTGTCGAGGAGCGAAAGGTGCTGTTGCGCGTATTGAAATATACAGACAATGAGCAGATCGAAGCGAAGATCGTTGCTGCCTTTCAGCAGGCACAGGTTAGGCTAGAGCCTGCGGATACCGTTTGGACAGCGATAGAGAAGCAGATGGCTCAAGAGGCTCCACTAAAACCTATCCGCAGCTATACCAGGGTATTGCAGGTAGTGAGGTATGCTGCGGTATTGTTGTTTCTAACGATTCCATTATACTTTTTTAGGGATGCTTTGCCTACGGCGATCACCGAGTTGAAATTGGTACAAGAGGTAAATGAGATTTTTGAACCGCAGACCCCGAACACCTCTTCCGAAGAATTAACAGAAGAGATTCAATTGGTTCTCTCGCATGATCGCACGGTCAATCTTTTGGGAGAGGAAGCTGCTGCACTCGTGGATGCGGAGAAAAATATCCGAATCGTACATGGGGATAACCAGATCAGCTATACACTGCAGGATAGCACTGCCCAGCTCTTGTCTAACGCTGTGTTATACCACACGATCAAAGTTCCTTACGGCAAGCGTTTTTCTGTTAGGCTGATTGATGGCACACTGGTATCGCTCAATTCGGGTACAGAATTGCGCTATCCTATTAATACCCAGCAGCAAGATATGGATTTGTACTTGAAGGGCGAGGCCTACTTTGATGTTGCCAAAGCGCAGAACCGAAAATTTAATGTGCATGTCCACGGTGATCGCTTTAAGAAGGAACACATGGTTCAGGTGTTAGGAACCCAGTTTAACATCAGGGCATTTCCGCAGGACAGACAAAGTGTGACTACCCTGTACGAGGGCGTTATTCAGGTGTCGGGGCTTAAGGCGCTACCTATTCGCTTGCAGCCATCCAAACAGATCACAGTCGACCAGCACTATGCCATAGCTGCGGCCGATTTGGAAATGAATGCAGCTTGGCTGAACAATGTGTTTTATTTCAAGAACACCCCTTTGGATGAGGCTTGCCAAGAGCTGGAAAGATGGTATGGTGTAAAGTTAACGTATAATAAAGGCAAAGAAACGAAGAAAATACTTGCCCAAATATCTAGAAATAAGAGTTTGAAACAGTTACTGGATATGTTGGCGCAGACTTATGATATTAAATACGAATTCCGTGGAAAGGAGGTGATCTTGACAGATTGATACTAACCAAATAAGTAAAAACTATGGTTTTAAAGACCGAGAATTTTTAATCCTAAAATATAAAGAACTAACCAGTCTTTTCTTACATTGTTTATGAAGCAAATTTTTAATAATAATAGATATAGATGCTGCCTGTTATTTTTTTGCAGCATTCTTTTCATGACGAGTGCCTTTGGCCAGCAACCAAAGATAACGATCCAAAAGAAGGGCATTACTATAGATGAACTTCTAAATGAACTTCGGAAGCAGAGTGGAGTTGATTTTGTCTCCTTAACTTCCAAAATAGATCACTTTAAAAAGATCGATGCAAATTTTAAAGATGAACCACTGTATCAGGTGTTGGACAAGTATTTCAATGTTCGCACAGGTGTAGTATACGTTTTTAGAAATGACAATATCATTTTGATGGACGAGCAGAAGGCCCAGGTGCGCAGAATTAGCGGAGTAGTACACCGCGACGACACGGACAGGGAGATGGTGGGTGTATCGCTATCTTTTCCAGATAAGGGAATTAAGGTCAATACCGATATAAACGGTAGGTTTGTCATCCAGGTACCCGAATACGCCAAAGAATTGGAGGTCTCTTACCTCGGATTTAAAAAGAAAAAAATTACGTTAACCCCTGCGAATAATTACGTCATTCATTTATCACCTACCTCCGAGGATATAGACGAAGTCGTGGTGACAGGAATATTCAACCGCTCTGCCGAGAGCTTTACCGGAGCCACTACAACCATTAGTGGCGAGGAAATTAAAAAAATTAATACCAATTCGGTACTGGCTGCAATATCGGCTGTAGATCCAGCCTTTAGATTGGTGGCCAACAATCAGTTTGGTGGCGATATCAATCGCTTGCCAGAAGTGCAAATGCGGGGACAGAACTCTTTCCCCAACCTTAGTGGAGAGCTTTCCAACAACCCCAATGAGCCACTTTTTATATTGGATGGATTTCAGGTCAACCTGCAGCGTGTTGTCGATCTCGATATGAATTTGATCAAGTCGATTACACTGCTGAAAGATGCTTCGGCTACCGCTATATACGGTTCTAGAGGAGCAAACGGCGTCATGGTCATTACCACGATACCGCCAGCGGCTGGAAAAGTACAGGTCACCTTTACAAATGACTTTAGATTAGCAACACCTGAATTAGGCGTATATAATCTGTTGAACGCAAGGGAAAAATTAGACTTTGAAAAGCGTGCAGGTTTTTATACGGGTACTTTCAACATCAATCAATTAGGTAAAGATGTGCTTTACAATTCACACCTAAAAAATGTTTTGGAGGGTGTAGATACCGACTGGTTGAAGATTCCGACACAGATCGGGCATAGCAACCGCTCTTCCTTACGTGTCCAGGGCGGCGATGAGATATTCCGGTATGGATTACAGTTCACCGCTGATATGCAAGAAGGGGTAATGAAGGGACAGGATAGGGACAACTACAGCGGGCAGGTCGACCTCAGTTATAATGTCGATAAGTTCCGCTTTATGAACTCCCTTCGCGTGTTCCAGAATAAAGCCAATGTGTCTCCATATGGTAGTTTTGGCGATTATGTCAAAGCTAATCCCTATTTTTCACCGTATGATGCTGAGGGAAATATTCCATTATTGTTAGAGCAAGTTTATTATCATCAATGGTATGCCCCCTTTACGACGATAAACCCTTTATACAATACGACGTTACATTCCGTAAACAAATCAGCCTACTTCGGTGTGACCAATAATTTTTCGGCGCGATATGACATTATCCCTGGATTATTCGTGGAGTCTAATTTCAGTATTACGAAGCAGCACGATGACTCCGATCAGTTTTATTCTGCTCAGGACTCCAGGTTTGCCTCTATTGCCGAGCCAAGTCGTCGCGGATCTTATACTGCGCGAACAGGAAAGACGTTTAGCTACGAAAGTATGACCACGGCCAATTATAATGTAAAGCACGGAAAAAGCCAGATCTTTTCGATGCTTGGATTTAATGCTAAAAATGCTACCAGCGAATTTTACCAGATTGTTGCGGAAGGATTTCCTTACGACCGCTTGGACAATTTATTATTTGCCAATCAATACCAGACGAATGGTAGGCCTACGGGCGATGAAAGTACCACACGCAATATAGGTGTCGTATATTCAGGTAACTACAGCTATGATAATCGCTATCTAATGGATCTGTCTATCCGTCGGGATGGTTCATCCCAGTTTGGTACAGACAAGCGCTTTGGTACATTCTGGTCTGCGGGTCTGGGATGGAATATTCACAACGAACGTTTTTTTAAAAACAGTCCAATCGTTAGCAAACTGCGGTTAAGAGCCAATTATGGGAGCACAGGATCGCTCAATATACCAGCTTATGGCGCTCAGTTCCGTTACAACTTTGGCGTAGGTTCTTCCTACTATGACCAGCTGGGAGCGATCTTGAATAACTTAGGGAATTACAACCTGAGCTGGCAGAACGTCTACAAGCTTAATGTAGGAATGGATGCGTCACTATTTAGCGACCGTCTGGATCTCCGTATGGAAGTCTATAGAGACCAGACCAAGAACGCCTTGACTTCGGTTACATTGGCCCCTTCCACCGGGTTTAGTAGCTATTCGGAGAATCTTGGCGAGCTACAGAATACAGGAATGGAGTTTTCGGCGCGGTACGCCATTATCAATCAAAAAGCGAAAGGCATACTGTGGTCTGTCAATGTAAATGGATTCACGAATAAAAACATACTCAAGAAATTGTCCAATAAATTGAAGACGGCGAATGAAGATCTGAATACGGCAAATGCAGGTCAGATTTACCCGAATGTGCTGTTGGAAGAAGGCCAGTCGATGAATACCATATTTGCCGTACGCTCACTAGGGATAGATCCTGCGACCGGTACGGAAATGTTTTTGAAAAGAGACGGTACGACTACTTACGATTGGGATATTAGAGACAAGGTGCCAGTTGGTGTACAACAACCACAGTGGAATGGCAACTTCGGTTCCAACATGATTTACAAAGGGTTTGAATTGAATCTGATCTTTAACTACCAGTATGGTGGAAAGTTATACAACTATACATTGGTGGATCGTGTAGAGAATGTTAATGTAGCAAATAATGTAGACCGCCGGGCCTACGAGCTGGGATGGACCAAGCCAGGTGACGTCGCCTTGTTCAAGCGTATCACGTCCACAGTTAATGCCACACAGGCTACGTCAAGGTTTGTTCAGGATGACAATAATCTCAAGTTGACCTCCGCATCATTGGGTTTTAATTTCTATGGCAAAGCCTTTTTAAAACGCTGGGGCATAAATTCACTATCGATAACGGCATTGACAAATGACCCGATATGGTGGAGTTCTATCCAGCTCGAACGAGGTACGGACAACCCATTCGCACGTAATTATTCACTATCGCTTCGCGCGAGTTTCTAAATAGAAGACATTATGAAAATATACCTATTTTTAGTAGCAGTAATGACGGTTGCGTCTCTCGCTGGATGCAGTAAGTATCTGGATGTGGAGCCAAAGTCATCTGTAGCCGAGGAGCAGATGTTTGCTTCTGAAACCGGGTTTGAACAGGCTTTGGTCGGCGTGTATTCCCAACTGAGCAAGCAGAGTATGTACGGAGACCATCTTTCCTTGGGATTTGTATCCGCATTAGCGCAGAATTATTCCCAATCCACTTCGACAGCTCCTTATTACGAAACCCGCTCGTATAATTTTAACAGCGATGAGGTTAGAAACATTCTTTCAGCCGTGTGGAGTAGCTCGTATAATGCTATTGCGGGATTGAACAAGATTATCGAAAAGACCGAATCCAATCGATCGGCGCTTTCTTCCCGAGGCTATAATTTGATTCGTGGAGAAGCGTTGGCCTTGCGTGCGTATATCCACTTCGATCTTTTCCGCTTATTTGGCCCAGAGTATCAATCTGGAAAAGGACAAAAGGCTATTCCATACGAGACCATGGTGGATGCCTTTGCCAATATACCGGGTACCTCAGAGCAAGTATGTAAATCGGTATTAAGCGACATTGCAGATGCTGCGGCTCTACTTAAATCCGTCGACCCAGTTTTTGAGGACGATACCGACCTGAATACCCGTCGTATCCGAATGAACTATTACGGAGTTAAAGGATTAGAGGCGCGTGTATACATGTATATGGGAGACAAACCCGCTGCAGCTAAAGCTGCGCAGGAAGTGATCGATGGTGCTAAATTCCCCTTCGTATCCAATACAGGGGTTAGTGCAGCTGCGGGATCAAAAGACAGGTTGTTTATGTCTGAACTTGTTTTCGCCTTACGCTCACGGGATCTACTCACCTGGACACAACAATATTTTAGGTTCTACATAAGTTCAGGAAGGGGCTTGACGCGTACCTTAGCCAATATAAACACCTTGTATGAAAATTCGACCACCGATGTCCGTAGGCTCTACTTATTCGAACAAGATCAGAGCGTATTGTTCCCTTCTAAGTTTTGGCAGACCTATACACCTGTAACGGGAGAAGGATTGACATCGTCTCAGCGGCGAGATCAGCTTATTCCATTAATACGGATTTCTGAGATGTACTATATATTGGCCGAAGCAGCAAATGCTCCCGGATCTGGAGCCCTCGAATTGAACAAAGTGCGCTTTGCCCGGGCAGTCAATAAGCTCCCTGAAGACGGATCGGTTACCGCTACGCAACTACAGAATGAAATCCAGAAGGAGTATCATAAAGAGTTTTATGCGGAGGGGCAGTATTTTTTCTACTTAAAGAGAAAAGCAATCACACGCATGCCGTTCATGACTGCTGACGTACCACTATCTATCTATAAATTGCCTGTTCCTGATGTGGAATTGGAGTATAATCCTACTTATCAATAAGGATATGAAAACAAGAAAATATTTTATTTTTGCCGGACTGCTGCTCGCAGTGATTTCCTGTAAGAAACAGGACACAATCTTATTTGAGGGCGAAGAGCGTATTTCATTTTTTATCGGTGAGTACGATGTTGATTCCACCAGTTATACGTTCGCTTTTGACCCTGTGAAAAAAGAAAGGGATACCCTGTACCTCAAAATGCGGATCCAGGGCAGAACGCACAATCGCCCGAGAACCATAAAGATTCAACCCGGAGTTGGTACCACAGCTGTGTTGGGACAAGACTTTCTTTTGCCAGAGGTGGTATTACCGGCAGACTCTGTCACGGTTAATTACCCACTGATACTCATCAATACAGCCAAAATGGAAACACAGGCGTTACGGATCGTGGCTGAAGTAGCTGCCTCGGATGACTTTTTGCCAGGTGGTACCGGACAGGCGATCGGTGGTACCAAAGCTATAAATTCTTATAAGGTATGGGTATCCAATAAGCCTGAAAGGCCGGTTTATTGGGATGACGTAGAATATTACTTTGGCTCATTCTCGACCACACGTATACGATTTATGATCAGTACCCTCCTTATTTCGGACTTCTCTAGAGAAGCTCTTGGCACATACGAGTTATATACCTATCCTGTTATCCTTCGAAACGCGCTGGCAAAATATGAAACGACAAACGGGCCTTTGATCGATGAGTTTGGACAGCGTGTAACTTTTTAATTCAGCAAACAATGAAAGTAAATAAATTTTTAAAACACACTATAGGCTGGTTACGCCTCGGCCTGATAGCTTTGCTTGTACAGGGCTGTTCCTCATTTGAACAGGACTTTAGTCGATCTCCGATTGGTGAAATCAGTATCCTTATGGACAAGAGTGAATACGATGCTGTACAGCTGGAAAAATTACATATTCCGGTTACTATAACCGGTACATCGGGAAAGGCTGGTCGGTATGCCTATCGCTGGAAAGCATTAACGAATGATGCTGTCTACATCTTGTCCGATAAAAAGGATTTGGATACGATTATTGATTTGCCGCCTCAACAGTATAATATTCAGTACACAGTAACTGATTTAGACAATGGGTTAGAATTTAATAAGCAGCTCTTTTTAAATGTAAATGGGGCTTTTTATGAAGGCTGGCTGGTTTCGCATAATCAAGGTGGTAAGGGTAAACTTGCATTTATACGCGCTGACGATATGGTATTTCCAGATCCGGTAGGACAGGCTAATAACCTGACATTCCCAGAAAATCTAAAGGCGACATTTTATACCCAAATACCATACCGGGCGAAATATGCGTCAATAGCCAGCTTTACTGGAACAGAAATATTCCGCTTTGATCCGAATACATTTAAATTGACAGGCAAGAGTGAGGAAGTTTTTATGTCCCCGAATGGGTATGATGGGATAGCTTGGGATAGCGGATTAGGCCGTATTGATCAGTATTTTATTAATAAGGGCGAAATCCATGTTGGTATGGGGGATATTTACCCCGAGGATATATTAAAACCATATACGCCTGGGCTTGGTGGAGATTATGATCTGTTTCCTGCAGTCATTTCGTCAACTTCCTACAGTACTTTTTTTTACGACAACAAGTATAAGCGTTTTCTGGTTGCTCCCGCTTTAGAAAGGGCGCTCACTGTTGCGTCGAACGGTTCGAACAGCACAGTGAGTATATTGAATATGTCAAATGTGGGCAAGACGATGATCGCGGCAGAAAAGGGGCGAGTTACATCGAGTAGTGGTGTGTTTTATTGTGTATTGGAAGACAATCAAGGTCGTTATGTGGCGGCGATAACTAATACGGATCCAAGTTTGTTCCAGAAAGTTTTGGATAGTCAATGTCCTGAATTTAGTAAAGCGAAGCTGTTTGCGGCCTCGGGCCTATTTCAGCATATGTATTACGCAGTGGGCAACAAAATCTATTTATACAATATAGTCGCTAATGCGGCCGAGTTACTCTATAGTTTCCCAAGCTCACACACGATTACTGACATCGAGATAAAGCGGAAAACGAGTAGAACCCTTGCGGTGGCGACTTGGGATGGTACTGCTGGCTACATGAACCTTTTTGATATAAACGATTTAGGTCAATTTGTGGATGAAGCCCCAAAAAAGGTATTTGGTAATCTTGGCCATATTGTCCACATAAGCAATAAGTAAATCAATGAAGAAAATCGTTATAACAATGGGCTTAGTCGCGCTACTATTTGTAGCGCAGGCCCAAGAGAAAAAGGGTTCTACTATACAAGAGCGCCTTACCGCTTTGAAAGAGATTAAAGATTCCAAGGCATTGCAATCCAGTTTGAAAAAATTGGAGCGGAGTAAAGAAGAAAAAGATAGAATGCTGGCTTACTGGTATTATTATGGACAGAAAAATGAAGAAAAGGTAAACGTGGTGCAACAGGCTGTTATAAGAGATTTTCCAAACGGCCAACTTGCTATTCAGGACAAGATCAAAGAAATTAGTACTATGAAGTCGCTTGCCGAACGCGATCTTCAATTTCAATCGCTTTTGAAGGAGCATCCCAATGCTCCGGTAGGTTTTGATATGTATAATATGGCCAATGCGTATGCGGGAGAGGGGAATGTGGAAAAGATGCTGCAGTATGCTACGTTGTATGCAGATCGGGCTTTGGATCGCAATGGGAACCGTTTTGACAAAGCATGGATTTTTTCAAACTTCGCACAGATCTTGAGTCGAAAAAATCCAAAGGCTGCTCTTCCATTTTTAGAGGACGGTCTTGCATATCATCGAGCCGACCTCTCCAAACCAGAGGAAGGCGATACAGAACAGATCCGAAAGGAGCGGCGACGTCGAGCAGAGCAAGCGTATTACATTCTGCTGAGCAGCTATATCGATGCTTTGGGCCGAGCAGATAGAGCACCCGAAGGCTTACAGCTTGTAGCGGCGATTAGACAGGAATTGATGGGAAAACAGCCTGTCGAGCAGATTAACTTGGAGATTATAGATGGCGCGTATTTAAATGCCCTGCTGGCAAATAAAAAATATGGGGAGGCACTCCCTTATCTCGAAGAGGATTATATTAAAGGTACTCGAAGAGTGGTAACCGCCGAATTGCTTCAAAATGGCTATTCCGATAGTAGAGGTTCTATGGACGGATATGAGGCATTCAAAGCAGGGCTAGACCACCGTAAAGTCGCGAACGAAGAAGCCGAGATGATGAAAAAGCTGGTCTCGAAAGATGCGCCGGACTTTGAATTGAAGGATGTGGATGGCAACACTGTAAGATTAGCGGATCTGCGTGGGAAAGTGGTGGTGTTAGATTTTTGGGCGACCTGGTGCGGCCCCTGTAAGGCGTCCTTTCCAGCAATGCAAAAAGCAGTAAATCAATACAAGGACGACAAAGATGTACGTTTTTTATTCTTACATACTTGGGAGAGAGGGGCGGGGGATGCAACTGCAAATGCGAAGAAATACGTCACGGATAATAAGTACAGTTTCGAGGTCTTGATGGATCTGCGTGATCCATCAACGAAGGAGAGTGCAGTGGCGCAAGCGTACAAAGTAGATGGTATCCCTACAAAAGTAATCATTGATCCGCAGGGACGTATCCGTTTTGAAACATCGGGATTTTCGGGTGATGACGAGACCGCTGTGAGGGAGCTGTCTGCGATGATTGAGTTCGCAAGAAAGGGATAAATATACAAGCATCTCGTAAGAGATGCTTGTTTGTTATAGAGAAGTTGTAGATTAAGATTTAAGGTAAAATAATACGTATGAAATATCCATGTAGCAGAACTGCACAAACACCGATGAAAATACTTTGGATATTCCATATGACCATTAAAAATCAAATTATTTACATATGAAAGTCAAATTAATAATAATTCAAGCTTTGCTGTTGTTGCCCTTTTGGGGTTTTACGCAAAAAGGGAAAAAGGAAAGCTACATAATCCAGGGGAAGATTGACAGTATACCGAAAGGCAAACAATATGTTTATCTCTCGTCGATAGTTAGAGATCAAGAATTGCAGACCGATTCGGTACTAATGAAAGACGGTAAGTTTACGTTCAGAGGTAGGGTAGACGAGCCGTGTATGGTAAATGTTTATATCAATGTAGCTGGACGTAAATATCCAGCTTCGATGAAATTATTTTTGGAGAATGCTAAGATTAATTTAAGTGCCACTTGGGACAAGTCTGCGCGCGAGTACGTGAAGAACTTGAAAATTACGGGTTCTAAAGTTCATGACGAAAATGAGGATTTGTTTGAAGGTGCTATGAAGCGATCCGGAAGAGATAAAATTAGGGAGGCGTATATCGAAGCCGAAAGACGCCGTGATACCGCTCAGATGCGGGCTTTAACAAGTGCAAATAGAAATGCGCTGGAACTTTATACGAAAGATATTAACGATTGGATAGCGGCAAATCCGAACAGTTTTGTCACGCTACGTTATAAGAGCATGATTATTCCTCCGGATGAAGCTGGATTGGATAAGTTTGAAGCCGAATTAGATCTAATGGATCCAGTTCTCCGTTCATCTTTCCTCGCAAAGACCATCTATGCCGATATTAATGAACAACGTAGCCGGTTGAAGATAGCTCCAGGAGCGATGGCCATTGATTTTGAACAACCTGACAAAGATGGAAAGGTTGTAAGGCTTTCTGACTACAAGGGCAAGTATGTATTCGTGGATTTTTGGGCAAGTTGGTGTGTACCATGTCGTGCTGAAAACCCACATGTCGTAAAAGCATACAACGATTTTCATAAAAAGGGCCTCGAGGTACTGTCTGTTTCTGTCGATGATAAACGAGAAGCGTGGCTAAAAGCAGTAGAACAAGACGGGCTTCCGTGGACGCAGGTTTCGGATTTAAAAGGCTGGAACAATTCGGCGAGCCAATCGTATCTAATCAAGGCCATTCCAGCTAACTTTTTGATCGATCCATCAGGAAAGATAATAGCATCCGGACTGCGTGGTGAACATCTCCATAAAGAACTGGAGCGTGTATTTGGAAAATTAAATTAGTTTTTCAGAACTTCCACATGTTGTTTCTAAATTTATCAAATCGATTGGTCGTAAATTCTAATGAAATCATTGTGTGTCCCGAAGATTTGAGAAACGTGATGTCGATCTCTGCCGGCTATGCAACGGGCTCCAGCGGAGGTTCGGTAATGGACCAGTTTGGTAATATCGTTGGCACGGTGTCCAACACCCGCACCTTATTACATAGTGATATGAATCCTAGTGTACAGATGGTTATCAAGAATACGATACCTGTAGAGTCACTTCGACTCTTGATAGCTAATTAGGATAGAGTATTTATCACAGGTATTAATATGAACTAAAGCCCGTTACTTCTCTAAAGAGAGGCTAACGGGCTTTTTTGTGATTAGTTTAAAAAGACGATCTACCCAAAAAAGTGTATTTTGCGTATATAGACTGATATTTAGATATATGGATGTAAATATTGCGGCGTTGGCTGCCGTTGAACATGGTTTTAAAACGTTTGAGATTGAAGCTCGAAAAATAGTTGAACAGCAAGGTGTATTTCATTCGAAAGAAAAAGCGTTAAGTCTGCTGAACCATAATCTTTACCAAGTAAGGGCTTGTGGGGTGTTTGTTTTAGGATTTATTGCATGCAAAGACGCCTCCGTGCTACCTGTGTTGAAAGAAACCGCTCGATCAGACCAGAGTTGGCAAGTGCAGGAAATTGTTGCAAAGGCTTTTGATCAGTACTGCAAGGATATAGGATACGAAAAAGCTCTACCTGAAATCCGGTCCTGGCTTAAAGATAAAGATCCAAATGTCTGCAGGGCAGTGACAGAGGGATTGCGTATCTGGACTTCACGCCCATATTTTAAGACTAATCCTGAAGTCGCCATAAAGTTGATAAGTCAGCATAAAGCTAGCGACAGTGCGTATCTCCGTAAGTCTGTCGGTAATGCATTGCGTGATATAGGTAAAAATGCATATGCAACTCATCAATAAGGAAATATCCAGATGGAATTTGGAGAATAAGAAAATTGCTTTTACACATAGGTGTGTGCTTAAAAAAGGCTGATTCACCGGATTCTTTCTATGAAAAACACCAACAGAAATTAGGAGTTTTGAAACAGCTTGTTTATCGTTATGTCGTAAGGCATATCATGAATAGAAATGTTGAGAAAATAAGAAGTGTGTAGACCATAACTATTGTCGGTAGAATAATAATCTTAATGGGGGGCTGAGTTTTTTAATTAAGATAATATCACTATTTTTAAGCTAACTTGCAGTCCATTTTTTTGCCAATGACCGATTACACATCATATAGTGATATAGAGTTGGCTGATCTTGTACGGTCAGCAGATGATCGTGCATTCAAAGAAATCTACGATAGGTACAATAAGCTACTTTATTTATTTGCCTACAATAAGCTCCGCAACAAAGAAGAGGCTAAGGATGTTGTGCAGGATGTATTTGCCTGGCTCCTTAACAATAGGACCCGTTTTGCCATCAATTCCTCGGTTTCTAGCTTTCTTTACAAATCAGTACTCAATAAGATCTTTGATATCTTTAGACACCAGTCCGTAATCCATAAATATATTGAACAGGGAGATCATTATATTGATATTGATAGCACGGAGACCGACTATCTGATTCGCGAAAAAGACATTGCCCAGATGATCCGGCAAGAGATCGATGCTATGCCCCAAAAGATGAAAGAGGTATATCTACTTCGCTTTGAACAGTATCTCAGTGCTAAGGAGATCGCCGAGCAACTGAATATCTCTGAAAACACCGTAAATACGCATTTGAAAAGAGCGGCAAAAAGGCTTAGAGATAATCTTGGGATGCTGATCTATGTGGTCTACATCATGAACAGGTAGTTTTTTTATATTGTAAAACAAGTTGTCCGTTTATATTGTTTCTTAGGTTAGTAAAGCATGTTAGAAGTTATGGAGATTTAAAATATGGAAACTTTAAGCTTAATATTAACGGGAATTGTAGCTCTTGAACATTTGTATATCCTTTGGATGGAGATGTTCGCTTGGGAAACGGTTGGCAAAAAGACTTTTAGAGGTGCTTTACCGGAAGAACTGTTTAAGGCAACCAAAGGCTTAGCGGCTAATCAAGGTTTGTACAATGGCTTTTTAGCGGCGGGGCTGATATGGTCTTTTTTTATCGAAAACCCAGAATGGAGTTTTAATATCCGTGTATTCTTTCTGGGATGCGTGATTGTTGCAGCACTTTATGGAGGTATAACCTCTTCTAAAAGTATCCTTTTAAAACAAGGGCTGCCCGCAATACTTGCGCTGATTTGTGTATTGATTTCTTATAATTCTTAAAACAAAAAGTATGGAGTTTAAAAATGTAATAATAGCGGGAAGCGGTGTATTAGGCTATCAAATCGCTTTTCAAACGGCTTTTCATAACTTTAATGTAACTGTTTACGATATTAATGATGAAGTTTTAGAAAAGGCAAAAGCAAAGTTTGCTATTTTAAGTGCTGCTTTTAAAAGAGACTTAGGTGCTACAGATGAACAATTGGCAGCTACCAAAGCAAGATTATCCTATAGTTCGGATTTGGGAGAGGCTGTAAAAGATGCCGATTTAGTTATTGAAGCTGTTCCTGAAAATCCGGAGATTAAGATTGATTTCTATCAGAAATTGGCAAAATTGGCACCCGCTAAAACGGTATTTGCAACAAATTCATCGACTATGTTGCCTAGCCAGTTTGCCGAGTATACGGGGCGTCCGGAAAAATTTGTTGCACTTCATTTTGCGAATGAAATATGGAAACATAATACCGGTGAAGTGATGAAGCACGCGGGTACATCTGATGAGGTATTTGAAAGTTTGCTGCTATTTGCTAAACAGATAGGCATGGTGGCTTTGCCTTTGCACAAGGAACAGCCCGGTTATATTGTAAATTCCCTCTTAGTACCGCTTTTAAGTGCTGGTATGGATTTGTGGATAAGAGATATTGCGGATATTGAAACGATCGATAAGACTTGGATGGTAGCTACAGGAGCGCCGCTTGGTCCCTTTGGAATATTGGATGTAGTAGGTATTACTACTGCTTATAATATTAACAAAATGGCCGCAGACGCGACTAAAGATCCTGTAAAGGTTGAAATTGTAGAAAAATTAAAATCGGAGTTTATAGATCAAGGTAAATTAGGCGTTGCAACAGGTGAAGGATTTTATAAGTATCCTAATCCAAAATATAAAGAAGAAGATTTCTTAAAGTAATTAAAAATGCCTAATTATCAATGTCTTCTGGCTTGTAACCTTTAATGTTATAAGGATTGAAGGTTGAGATGTTAAACATGAACTTATAAAATGGTAATTGTCAGTCCAAGAGGCACTGGGAATTACCATTTCTAGTTAGTACTGCTGCCTTGATACTATAATCTATTTGACCCAGATCTGCGATTTTTCGGTGATTTTTACCTTTAGTAGCACTATTTATCCTTGTCAAACACCTACTTGATTTTGTTTTTTTGAGTTGTTTTTGAAATAATCCAAAAAAAAGTTTTCTCCTTGTCACCAATTGGGTATAGTTGCACGCCTTAACACTAACTAAGGATTACAGACCCGATGCAAAAAGATATTAAACCCATTTTAGAGAAAGTAGAATCCGGCACTTACAATGGGGAGGAAGAGCGCATTGCCAAGCTCTGGCTTTTCCAATTAAGGAGTAAGGATCTGGATCAGATTTCGGAAGCCGAATTGGAGGATACCAGCGAACAGATCTGGAATCGTTTACAGCCGGACGCGGCAACCCCTGTCCGTAGGTTCAAAGGTTGGCAGCGTATCGGTGCTGTGGCGGCAGCTATCCTAGTCATTGCATTTGGATTTTATTTCTACTACGATATGAAACAGCTTGGTTTGGAGTCTGCAAGCGGTCTTGTGCAGGATGTAGCTCCAGGGGCACAGGGTGCTACGTTGACCTTAGCCGACGGCAAGAAGGTAAGACTGTCCGATGCCTTGAGCGGTGCCATAGCCGAAGAATCCGGGGTGAGCATTACAAAATCAGCTGATGGGCAGTTGATTTATGCACTAAAGGGCAACAGTGCTGATGTTAATAAAGAGAATACCTTGTCTACTTCTAATGGGGAGACCTATCAGTTACGCTTGCCGGATGGTACCCGGGTCTGGTTGAACGCGGGGTCGAGTTTGACCTATGCGCCCAAACTGGTCCAGGCGGGCCGGCGTAGGGTCAAGCTTGTAGGAGAAGCTTATTTTGAAGTGGCCAAAGATAGATCCAAACCTTTTATTGTAAGGACAGGTACACAGCAAGTCGAGGTTTTGGGAACCAGCTTCAACGTAAATGCCTATCTGGATGAACCCGTGACGAGCACTACGCTGGTGGAGGGATCTATTAAGATCAAGACCGAAAAAGGAGAACATCTTGTCCGACCTGGAGAACAGGCCATCAATACCGGAAAGGATATCCGCATCGTACGTACCGAGACAGAGAATATCACCGACTGGAAAGACGGCGATTTTTACTTAAACCATGTCGATTTCAAAGTGGCCATGCGCAAGATAGCCCGATGGTATGATGTCGATATCGTCTACGACGGTTCTGTACCCGAAGGTCTGGAATCTGGGGGATGGATATCCAGGGACAAACCGCTATCGCAGGTACTTAAATCTATCGAATCCTCGGGCATGGTACGATTTCGGAAAGAAGGCCGTACGATCCATGTGATCCGTTAGCTCTATACCGGCAAAAACAAAAAACTAACTAACCCTATTTTTAAATCTAAAATTGAAGAGCATGAAACGAGAGAAGACATAACTGCTATAAACGATAAACCAGAAGCATAAGATGCTCCTGGTCCAGATTGGAATTATAACTATTTATGACAGCAACCTCATCCGTCGAAAGCTAAGGATTGCCGTCTTACCAAACTAAACAAACTTAGCGAAAATTGTGCTTATGTACAATGGGAGGCTTCTTGTCGGCTGCTAGGCTTGTTTAAAAACTATGACAATAAAATGTATAAAACCTTTGCCAAATATATAGAGGTATACAAAGGCCTCTATGCAAATGGAAAGGGAGTTTCTTTGGCTGATTTTAAAAGCACGACTATTGTTCTGGACTTTTGGGCGACCTGGTGTGGGCCATGTGTTGCCTCTTTCCCCCGCTATGCAGCTGGCTGTAGACCGATTTGCTGATGATAACGATGTTGAGTTCCTCTTCATTCACACTTGGGAAAATGTTGCGGATCCACTTACGGATGCAAAAGACTTTCTGAGTAAGCGTAATTATAGATTTGACTTGTATATGGATGTGAAAGATCCGGTCACGAAAGTACCACCTGCGGTAACTGCTTTTAGAATAACGGGAATCCCTGCCAAATTTGTGATCGATCCGCAAGGGAATATCCGTTTTAAGGTAGAGGGTTTTCACGGTACGGCCGAGGCTGCAGCCGAAGAATTGGTACAGATGGTAGAGATGGTGCGCAAAGGCGAATGATGGATCTTTAGAATAGTATGGTATGTTGAAAATTACATGGTTCGTATGGTTGAATATCCTGGCCTTCTCAGGATTTGCCCAAGGTAATAACCCCGTGTCCTGGGAAATAAACAGTGAGAAGATCGCTGATCTAACTTATCGCATTAATATGCGTGCTACGATAAAGGAGCCTTACCATATTTATCCGCAGCAGTCGTCTGGGGGTGGCTTGGGCATGCCTACGGAGATTACATTTACGGAAGCAGATGGATTAGAATTTATCGGGGCCACGTCGGAAAAAGGAGAGGCGACCAATGCGGAAAAGCGTGTCCCGTATTACGCAAAGGGTGTGACATTTGCTCAGGTGGTGCGCTTAAAATCGGATGCACCACTAGTATTGTCTATAAAAATTAAATCGCAGGCTTGCAACGACCGAATGTGCTTACCTCCATCGATCAAGCGCTTTAGTCTGACGGTTAACAGTGATGAGGTCCTAATAGATAACAATCCTGTCGCAACGGACGATTTGAAGCGGGTGTCGGCGTCTTTGCGTTATGAAGATTTTCAAATGAAAGATACCGCAGGTACGCTGCTGTCATCCAACGATATCGTCTCCAACAGTAAATACACATTCATTGATTTCTGGGCCAGCTGGTGTGCACCTTGCAGGGTACAGGGGAGAGAGTTGATTCCGTTGTATGATAAGTATAAATCAAAAGGTCTTGACGTGATAGCGGTCTCATTGGACACGAAGTCGGAGGCCTGGAAAAGGGCGGTGCAGCAGGACGGTTATACCTGGGTCAATCTTAGTGATCTGAAAGGATTTGATTCTCCCCTTGTAAAAAAGTATGATATCACCGCGATACCCAGAAATTTTATAGTGGATCATAAAGGAAAAATCGTGGCCACGGATCTTCATGGTGCTGTATTACAAGTAAAATTTGAGGAACTCTTTGGTCAATGAAAAACTGGGGCCTGATCGATATGCTTTTTTACGGAAATGTGTAAACCCATAACAGGACGAGACACTGGAGCAAGCGGAAGTTGGGCAGAGCCCTACTTTGCTTGCCGTATGCGCTGCAAACGGCCATAAGGGTATCCTCCGGGGATACCCTTATGGCCTAGCGGCATGGTAGAGGTCGGTTTCGGTATACTCTCGGGTATACCGGACAGGCTTTTTCAGATATACCGATATATCATGATGCCGATGTACATATGGCTGTATATACCCTGGTTTTCAAGGCACCTGTTTTGTATCTTTTTAGTAAATTTGATTTATGTCGTCAAAATACTTTAAATACCGCAGAGCATTCCAGCGTAAGGTACATCCTTATGATCTGGGGGTATTGACCGGTCTGAAAAGGGGAAATGACGACAACCATTTCCTATTAAAGGTCTATAAACTCGACGCATATGCATTTGAGGATTATTATCTCTACCATCTGGAATATTATCTGGAAAAGGACGAACGGAACAATGAAAAAGAATTCTTTGAACATGTCTGGCGGATCGTAGAAAAGAGGATCGAATACTTTGAGGGCCGGGATCCCTTTTCTTCCAAGCATGTCCTATATGTATCCAATACCGGAAAACTAAGGGTATTTCAGGAATTTTTAATGCGAAGGGACAAATGGAACATCAGGCCGAACGAACTCCTGCTGACAGAAAAGGACAACCTGATCGCAGAACTCCGCGAAAAGATCGGAACATTGGAAGAATAACTTGCAAAGCTGGAGGACTTTGAGGTATCCGTCAAGGCGATGGTGCAGGATGACCATCTTCCGACCTTTATTGATCTCATCCACCAGTTAAAGGATCTAACACTACCCAATGGCCGAAAACTGTTGAAATCCGATTACGAAAGCCCCTACTACAAACTTGTCGCCATGTACTTTACCTACGAGGGTAAGGATATCCCCATCAGTACTGCGCGCAACTACTTCGTAAAAAAAGATCCGAAGGATGCAAAAAAAGGCGTGAAGATCGAAGAGCACGAAAAACTCTTTGTGATCGTTCCGAAAAAGAAGTCCTGATACCATCCCGTTCAGATTCCGAACATGACCAATAGCCTCCGTTGGTCAGCCTAGACATGCGATAATGCCCCATTTTTGTACCGTGGTCAGCGAAAGGATCGCGACTAGATCATCGTAACAAAAATCGGGAGAATATGGAAATAGACATCGTAACAAAGAAGGATCTCCAGCAATTCAAGCAGGAAATACTGGAGGAAATGAGATCAATCCTAGCAAACAAAAAGGTAGAAACAAAGGACAGGCAATGGCTGCGCAGCGCAGAGGTGAGGCAGATGCTCGGTATATCTGCGGGAACCTTACAGAACCTGCGTATCAACGGTACATTGCCGTACCAAAAGATCGGTGGGACAATGTATTACCGTAGCGAAGATATCGAAACCATGATGAAAGGGAGGGCGGGGCATGGATAGACATATGCTTATACCCAGACATTCGTTCAGCGGCTATTTTGAGCGGATAGCCAGTGACAGCAGGTTATTGCCATCGCACAACGGGCTTATCATGGCACTCTTCTACCATCAGGGCGGGAGCAATCCGTGGGATTTCTTTCACGCCAGCCGGAGCAGGCTTATGCGGTATTCGAGGTTACGCTCCATAGCCACTTATCACAAGTGCCTATCCGATCTGGTGGAATACGGCTATCTGGAATATATCCCTTCATGGCATCCGGTTAAAGCAAGCAGGTTCATTTTTTGGTTTCTTCAGGTAGAAGAGCAAGGAATAATTTGTACTCATGATAGTATAATTTAAGTGAAACAAACTTAGCCTTGCAGCCTAACGAAATCAAGATGTTCATTTTCTGAACAAGTTGTCAATCAGAAGATTAACCCCTTTCCAGTGAGTCGTGTATTTTGAAAAAGCGACTCACCGAATGACTCACTTTTTTATTGGGAAAAACGGATCATACGGAAAGTTTGGGGGGTAAAGATTTTTAAGCATACAATTTCATCACTCTGTATAGGAAGAATGTTGTATCCCTTACGCCACGAAAGACACTCCTGAAAGCTTTGAGTTTTGCATT
>PJUJ01000403.1_pt1 | contig 21542 bp, 21 predicted proteins | sample 1512321 | NCBI WGS metagenome assembly PJUJ01 (sample SAMN08177669, study PRJNA422409) | Feces metagenome, whole genome shotgun sequencing project. | isolation source: Chicken feces enriched on filter paper: beechwood xylan treatment | host: Gallus gallus | place: USA: Madison | collected 2015-01-15 | reverse complement strand
GTTCATCCTCGACAACGGCGCCCTGCCGGCCTGCCTGTTCTATCGCGGCTATCCCAAGACGGTCTGCATCTCGCGCAACCACGTGGTCTGCCACGGCATCCCGGGCGACTGGACCCTGCGCGAAGGCGACATCGCCAACATCGACGTCACCGTCATCGTCGACGGCTGGCACGGCGACACCTCGCGCATGTACGGCGTGGGCGACGTCGGCCCGCGCGCCCGCCGCTTGGTCGACATCACCTATGAAAGCCTGGCCCGGGGCCTGGCGGCGGTGAAGCCGGGCGCGACCCTGGGCGACATCGGCCACGCCATCCAGTCCTATGTCGAGGCCCAGCGCTGCAGCGTCGTGCGCGACTTCTGCGGCCACGGCCTGGGCAAGGTGTTCCACGACGCCCCCAACATCCTGCACTTTGGCCGTCCCGGTCAGGGCGCGGTGCTGAAGGCGGGCATGTTCTTCACCGTCGAGCCGATGGTGAACCTGGGCAAGCCGGCGGTGAAGGTGCTGGGCGACGGCTGGACGGCCGTGACCCGCGACAAGTCGCTGTCGGCCCAGTGCGAGCATTCGATCGGCGTGACCGAGGACGGCTGCGAGATCTTCACGGCCTCGCCCACGGGCCTGTTCCAGCCGCCGATGCAGGGCGCCTGAGGCCAAGACCCTTACGGGCGCGAAGCCACTAGGCGAAACTGACATTTCAGCCTACCTATCAGTCCGAGGACAATACTCGGAGCGGTTTCGTGCGCCAGCCTTCGCCCCCTCGGGCCCCTGACGACGCCCCCTACAACGTCGCTGGCGGCGGCGCGCGCTCGCGCATGCTGGTGCTGGACGTCTGCTCCTCGTCGGGCCTGGAAGACTGGTCGCCCGACCTGCAGAAGGCCAAGGTCTACGAGAAGATCCTGCTGGACCTGATCCTGGGCGAGCTGCCGCCGGGCGCGCGCCTGGACGAGCAGTCGCTGGCGGCGCGCTACGACGCGGGCCTGGCGGGGGTGCGCGACGCGCTGGGGCGCCTGGCTCTGGAGGGGCTGGTGATCCGCCGCGCCCGTTCGGGCACCACGGTGGCGCCGCTGGACCTGGTCGACCTGCGCCAGGGCTACGAGGCCCGCGCCCTGATCGAGCCGCACTGCGCGGGCCTGGCCGCCCGCCACGCTTCCAAGGCCGACATCGCCGCCATCAAGGCCGTGTTCGACGACGCCGAGGCCGCCGCCAAGGCCCGCGACCTGCCGGCCCTGGTGGCCATGGACCAGCGCTTCCACGCCGCCGTGGCGCGCGCTTCGGGCAACCTGGCGCTGGCGCGGATCCTGATCCCGCTGCAGCACAAGGCCGCCCGCTTCTGGGTGTTCTCGTTCGGCGGCGCCACCGAGGCCGAGCTGATGGCCGACATCGAGCAGCACCGCGAGGTCGCCGACGTGATCGCCAGCGGCGACGTCGAGGCCTCGAAGGCCGCCATGATGCGCGTGCTCAGCGTCACGCCCGAGGCCGTGCAGCGGCCGCCGGTCGAGGCCTAAGGGCGGATCGACATTCATCCAACCGCGACGCCCAATAGGCCGATTTTCCCCGCGAAGGCGGGGATCCAAGCTGACGTTCAGGCTTGGGCGCGGCCGTTGACTATCGGCGACTGCGGCTTGGGTCCCCGCCTTCGCGGGGAGGCTCGGTGAAAAATCAGGGCAAGCGATTGAATGTCGATCCGCCCTAAGGGCCTTCATCCTTCGCGTCGTCATCCCGGCCGTAGCGTCGGGACGGCAGGGAAAGCAGGCGTCCTCTTCCGAAAAGTCCAAATCTGGACTATATGTGGATCTGGATGGAGGTCCGCATGTCGCTCGCCAAGCACAGACCTGTCGAAGTCGCCGCCGGTCCGGGCGTGCTGGACCTGTCGCGGTTCTCGGCCGCCAATCGCCGCCGGCTGAGCGGTGCGGGGCTTCGCACCTTCCTGTCGATCGCCGACCTGTGGGGCCTGACCGAGGACGAGCGCCTGCTGGTGCTGGGCCTGCCGTCGCGCTCGACCTACTACAACTGGATCAAGGCGGTGCGCGAGCATCGCGACATCACCCTCGACCTCGACATGCTGACCCGCATCTCGGCGGTGCTGGGCGTGCACCAGGCCCTGGGCGTGCTGCATGCGAGCGAGCGCGAGGGGATCGCCTGGCTGCGCAGCCCCCACGCCGCCCCGCTGTTCGGCGGCCGCCCGCCCATGGCGCTGCTGACCTGCGGAACGCAGGACGGCCTGATCAGCGTGCGCCGCTTCCTCGACGCCGCACGGGGCGGGCTCTACATGCCGCCGGGCGACATCGATCGCGACTTCCGCCCGTACGAAGACGGCGAGATCGACTTTTCGTGAGCGGCGAGCCCCACGCGCCCGCGCCGCGTCCGGCCTGGCGCCTGATCCCCTCGCGCTTCCCGCCGATCGGCCTGTTCGACACCGTGGCGACAGCGGCCGATCTCGACGCGGTGATGGACCTGGCCGGCTGGACCAATGATCGGCTGGTGGCCGAGCGCATCGCGCGCCTGCCGTCCGAGGAGCGGGTCTATGGCCGGCCCAACGCCAGCATCGTCATGGCCTCGTTCCTGCACGTCGCGCCCGGCGGCATGCGCTTCAACGGCCCGGATCTCGGCGCCTGGTACGCCGCCGAGCGCCTGACGACGGCCGTGGCCGAGGTGGCCCATCACCTGCGCCGCGAGGCGGTCGCGACGGGCGTCGAGACGATCAGCCGCCAGTACCGCGTCTATACCGCGCGGCTGGAGGGCGACTATCTCGACATCCGCGGCCAGCAGTCGTCGCGGCCGGAGGTCTACGCCAGCGACGACTACGCCGCCGGCCAGGTGCTGGGCGAGGCGGTGCGGGCCTCGGGCGGGGCGGGGATCCTGTTCGACAGCCTGCGCCACGCCGGCGGCGTCAATGTCGCGGCCCATCGCCCCCGTAACGTTCAAGACGTGACGCAGGGCGACCACTACGAACTGCGGGTGCAGGCCGCCTCGCGCCGCATCGAGGCCAAGCGGCTGGCGGCCTGAGACTTTCTCAGCTCCGTCCCTCCCCGCCTTCGCGGGGAAGGACGGGCAGGAGCCGGAACATCCCGCCAACTGTGAGGCTTTCCCGACACAGGCCTTGGCAATCCAGTGTAAAATGTCAGAAGAGATTTTGACGAACGTCAAGTCATCCCCATTTGGTGCGGCGAGACGGGGCCGTGGCCCCGCTCTTCGGAGCCCGCTTGCATGTCCCGCCGCCTCGCCCTGCTCGCCGCCGCCTCGTTCATCGGGGCCTTCGCCGGCCTCGCCGCCGCCTCAGTCGCGCACGCCGATGACCAGCTGGCCGAGGTCGACGCCGTGGTGGTGGTCGCCCGCGATCGCAATGCGGGCCTCCTGGAAAAGCAGCCGAACGACACGGTCTTCGGCCTCGACAAGCCGCTGATCGAGACGCCGCGCTCGGCCAGCTTCGTCTCGGGTCTGACCCTGCAACGCTACGGCATCGAGACCATCGACGGCCTGACCGCCGTCTCGCCCGGGACCTACACCGCCAGCTTCTACGGCGTGCCCGGCGCGCTCAACATCCGCGGCACCCTGGCCGAGAACTACTTCCGCGGCTTCAAGCGGATCGAGAACCGCGGCACCTATTCGACCCCGATCGGCGCGGCCGACCAGATCCAGATCGTGCGCGGCCCGCCGACGCCGATCTACGGCTCGGGCAAGGTCGGCGGCATGCTGAACTTCATTCCCAAGTCGGGGAAGGGCGAGGGCGGCTACCTGACTGCGCCCGAGGGCGAACTGACCGCCACCTTCGGCAGCTACAATCGCAAGAACGCCACCGCCCAGATCGGCTTGCCCGCCAACTTTGGCGAGGTGGTCGGCGGCGTGCATGTCTACGGCGAGATCGAAGACAGCCACAGCTACTACAAGGGCGTCTATCCGCGCCGCCAGACCCTGCAGGTCTCGTCCGACTTCGACCTGGGGAACGGCTGGAGCACGGCGCTGGGCGGCATGGTCTATCGCTCGAAGGGCGACGTGCAGACCGCCGGCTGGAACCGCCTGACCCAGGACCTGATCGACAACCGAACCTACGTCACCGGCCGCGATACGAGCCTTGTCGACGCCGACGGCAACGGCCGCCTGACGCCGGGCGAGATCGGCGGGGCGCTGTACCTGCCCTATTACGGGTTCCCGAGCAGCGACGCCGCCCACACCCTGGACGTCGGCGTGGGCGCGACCAAGCTGTCGCCGCGCACCGTCTACATCTCGGGCGCGGACTTCTCGAAGACCGCGACCAACACCCTCTATTTCGACATCGCCAGGAAGCTGTCGCCCGACAGCGCGGTGAAGCTGCAGCTGTTCTACGACGACCTGGAGAACAAGCGCTTCGTCTCCTACGGCTATCCGGCGCGCTTCGACAGCAAGGTCTGGGAGGCGCGGGCGACCTACGAGTTCGCCAATCGCTTCCTCGACGACGCCGTGACGGCCCGCTCGTTCGTCGGCGCCTCGTACCGTTCGTTCAAGGGCCGTCGGCGCGAGAGCTACAACAGCGGCCTGATCGCGCTGGACCGGCGCGACCTGTCGGTGGGCCAGACCGCCACCGACCTGATCGGCAGCCCGTTCACCGATCCGTCGATGACCTGGGAGAACGACAACCACACCACGTGGACGCAGGCCGGGATCTTCTTCACCACCGACATCAAGGTAGGCGAGCGCTTGAACCTGATGCTGGGCGGTCGCTACGACGACTACGACGTCACCTCCGAAGACACCGGCTCGCTCAGCTTCACCACGCCCGGCGTGCAGAGCGACGCCAAGGGCAAGGGGACTTACACCGCCAGCGTCACCTACAAGGCGCCCTTCGGCCTGATGCCCTACGTCTCCTACGCCAAGGCCAGCGCCCTGGAGATGAGCCAGGCCGGCGACGTCAATCCGGGCCTGGTGGCCGACGCGGGCGACGCCTGGCTGTCGGACAGCGATCTCGCCGAGGCCGGCGTGAAGTTCCAGTGGCTGAAGGGGGCGCTGATCGGCTCGCTGGCCGGCTATCGCCAGAACCGCACCCAGCTGATGGGCATCAACGGCGATCCGGCCGGCACGCGCTCCAAGGGTGTCGAACTGGAAGTGCGCTGGCTGGCCTCGCAGCACTTCAGCTTCACCTTCTCGGGCAACACCCAGCACACCACGGTGAAGGGCCCCGACACCTCGTTCCAGTACGTGCCGACCTACACGGCCGGCGTGCCTGGCGCGCAGGGCTATGGCGGCTCGTACGTGGTGTGGAGCTTCGCCAGCGTCCGGCCGGGCGACTACGACTACACCCTGATCCCGAAATCCGTGGTCAGCCTGTACGGCGCCTACGCCTCGGACCAGCACGACTGGGGCAAGCTCTATGGAACCCTGGGCGTGACCCATGTGACCAAGACCTCGGGCACGGTTCCGGGCGCTGTGGTCTATCCGGCCTATGCGGTGGTCAATGGTTCGCTAGCCTACGAGTACGGCCCCTACACGGCCACGCTCAACGTCGATAACATGCTCGACGAGCTCTATTTCACGCCCGTCGCCGACACCTACGCCAATCTCGCCGCCCTTCCGGGCAAGGGCCGCGAGTGGCGGATCACCCTCGCAAGGCGCTTCTGATGACGAACCACCAGATCCAGCACCGTCCCTGGCTGCTGCTGGGCGCCTTTTCCCTGCTGCTGTTCCTGATCACGGCGGCGACCTACTCGTCGCTGGGCGTGATGATCCCGGCCATGGTCCCGGAGCTGGGCTGGAGCTGGCAGAACGCCTTCCTCGGCTTCACTGTCATGGGCGTGGCCACCGGCGCCTCGTCCTGGCTGCCGACGATGCTGATCCGCCGCTGGGGCGTACGCGCCACGCTGGTGGCGGGCGCGGCGGTGATGGCCGCTGGCCTGGCCTTGCTGGCCAAGGTGCAGGGCCTTCCGGCCTATTTCCTGGCCACGGCCCTGCTGGGCGTCGGCTTCCAGGCCGCGGCCCTGATCCCGGGTACCCATGTGCTGTCGGCGATCTTCCGCCAGCGGGCGTTGCCGTTCGGGATCTACTTCACCTGCGGCGCCCTGGGCGGCGTCGCCGGGCCGCTGCTGGTGCTAGCCAGCCAGGGCGTCTTCGACGGCCAGTGGCGGATGTACTGGGCGCTGCAGGCGGTGGTCATCGGCTTCCTGGGCCTTCTGTGCGCCGCCGTGGTCGGCGGTCCGAAGTGGCTGGAAGAGGCCGGCCGGGCCATGGACCGCCTGACCGCCGCCGAGGCCAAGGCCGCCCCGGCCCACCCGCGCGTCTATCGCACCGACCATGACTGGAGCGTCCGCGACGCCGTGCGCACCCCGCAGTTCGCCATCCTGGTGGCGGCCTATTTCAGCCACCTGCTGGCCGGGGTCACCGCCGCCAGCCTGACCCAGGCGCACCTGACGCAGCTGGGCGTGGCCGGCGTCGTGGCGGCCGGGGCGCTCAGCGCCGAGGGCCTGATGCAGGTCGTCGCGCGGATGGCCGGCGGGGCGGTGGGCGACCGCATCGATCCGCGCTGGCTGCTGGTGCTGGCCCAGGGGCTGCTGGTCGCGGGCCTGCTGGCCCTGGCCCACGCCACCACCCTGCCGCTGCAGGCGCTGTACGCCGTGGGCGTGGGCCTGGGGTTTGGCCTGACGGTGCTGGCGGTCAGCCTGCTGCTGCTCAACTATTTCGGCCGCCGCAACAATGTCGAGCTGTTCTCGCTGGTCTGCCTGGTGGGCGCTGTGTCGGCGGCGGGGCCGTTCATCGGCGGCTTCATGCGCGACCGCCTGGGCAGCTTCACCCCGACCTTCCAGCTGTTCGCGGCCCTGACGGCGGTGGTGTTCCTGGCCGTCCTGATGATGCGGCCGCCCAAGCCGCGCGCCGCCGCCGTTGCGGCCCAAGCCGAAACCGGGGTCGCAGCCGACGCCTGAGCCCGGCCTCGCGCGGTCATGCTTTTGGTCTATGGTCGCGCCTGACTCGAAGTTGAGCGAGCAGGCGTGGAGGCGACGATGGGGCGAGAAGTCGGGCGCAAGGAGTTCGGCGTCTTCCTGCCCGTGGCCAACGGCGGCTGGATCGTCTCCAGCACGACGCCGCCGCTGGACGGCCTCTATCCGCAGAACCGCGCCGCCGCCGTTCTGGCCGACCAGATCGGCATGGACTTCGTGATGTCGATGGCCAAGTTCCGCGGCTTCGGCGGCGACACCGACCACTGGGGCGCGGCCCTGGAGTCGGTGACCCTGATGGCCGCCCTGGCCGAGGCCACCAGCCGCGTGAAGATCTGGGCCACCCTGCACCCGCTTCTGCAGAACCCGGCTGTGGCGGCCAAGATGATCGCCACCCTCGACCACATCAGCGGCGGCCGCGCCGGGCTCAACATCGTGGCCGGCGCCTATCGCGACGAGTTCGCCCAGATGAGCGCCTGGGACGACGCCCTGAGCCACGACGACCGCTACGCCCTGGCCGAGGAGTGGACCCGGCTGGTCAAGCGCCTGTGGGTCGAGGACAGCGTCAGCCACGAAGGCCGCTTCTTCACCCTGACCGACTGCCAGTCCAAGCCCAAGCCGCTCAGCAAGCCGCGTCCGGACCTGATTTGCGCGGGCGTTTCGGAGCGGGGCTTTTCCTTCGCCGTGGCCGAGGCCGACGCCTGCTTCATCGGCGGCGAGGACGAGGCGGCCCTGCGCGACGCCAGCCGCCGCGCGAGGGCGCGGGCCGCCGACCTGGGCAAGACCATCCGGACCTACGCCATGTGCACGGTCGTGCACGCGGACACCGACGCCCAGGCCCAGGCCCTGGCGGACCGCTATCGCGACGGGGTGGACATGGGCGCGGTCACCACCATGTTGTCCAACTGGGGCGTGCCGCCCGAGCGCCTGGCCGAAACGGCCGCGCGGCAGGGGGCGTTCATGACCCGCACGGTGATCGGCGCGCCGGCGACCTGCGGCGCGCGGATCGGCGACCTGGTGGAAACCTGCGAACTGGACGGGCTGATGCTGATCTTCCCCGACTACGAGGCGGGCCTGGCGATGTTTGGGGCCGAGATCCTGCCGGGCCTGCGCGGGGCCTATCCGTGAACGCCCTGCCGACCGACGAGGCGCGCGGCCTGGCCGCCTGGATCGCGCCGTCGCGAACGGCGCTGGTGATCGTCGACATGCAGGTGGATTTCGCCGCGCCCGACGGCGTCATCGGCCGGTTCGGGGTCGACCTGGCGTCGACGGCCAAGGCCGTGGAGACGGCGACCTGGCTGGCCGATGCGGCGCGGGAGGCCGGGGCGCCGGTGGTGTTCGTCGGCCTGGAGACGACGCCGGGCAGCGACTCGCCGGTGATGCTGGAGCGCATGCGCCGGCGCGGCGGCGACCCGGAGATCGAACGGGTGATCTGCCGCAAGGGCACGCCCGGGGCGCGGTTCTACGGCCCCACGCCAGAGCCGGGCGAACTGGTGGTGTGGAAGCCGCGCTACAGCGGTTTCGTCGGCACCGACCTCGACGCGCGGCTGCGGGCGCGGGGCGTCGATACGCTGGTCGTGTGCGGCCTGACCACCGAGTGCTGCGTCGACAGCACGGTGCGCGACGCCTTCCACCGCGACTACCACGTGTTCGTGGTCAACGACGCTTGCGCGGCCTACGAGGCCGACCTGCACGAGGGCGCGCTGAAGAGCCTGGGCCTGTCCTTCGCGCTGGTGCTGGGGTCGAGCGAGGTCTCGGCGGCCTGGGGTGTCGGCTGAGCGCACGAAAAAGCCGCCCGGGATGACCCGGGCGGCTCGTTCGTCGTTCCGAAAGCCGTGGCTTAGAACGAGGCCTTCAGCGACACCGCGACGCGCGAGTCGTAGATGTTGCCCCACTCGTGGACGTCGGTGTCCCAGTAGCGCAGGTCGAGCGACAGCTTGTCGTTCAGGGCGTAGGCGACGCCCAGGTTCCAGGTGGTGTAGTTGGCCGAGTCTTCGATCGCCTGCTTGCCCAGGGCGCCGCTCAGCGAGAACTTGTCGGTCAGCGGGTACGAGCCGTTCACTTCCACGTAGGTGGCGCTGCCCAGGTCGCCCGGCCATTCCGGCGAGAAGTACACGGCGCCGCCGATGGTGGCCTTGGCGATCGGCTTCGACACGGCGGCCTTCAGTTCGGTGTAGCTGTACTTGCCCGGGTTCAGGCCCTTGTCCTTCGAGTAGCCGTAGTAGAGCACGCCGAAGTCCATCGACACGTCGCCGACGGTCGGCTTGATGCCGGCGTAGAAGTCGACTTCCACGGTCGGGTCGTCGGTGCCGAAGTCGACGTTCGAAGCCCACACGCCGGCGTAGCCGACGCCGTAGCCGAGGTCGACGCCGCCGAACACCTGCGGATCTTCCTGGGTCTGGCTGACGCCGCGGAACACGTAGTCGCTGGCGATGCCGACGTTGTACGAGAGGCTGATTTCCTCAGCCATGGCGGCGCCGCCGAGAGCGACCGAGGCGGTGGCGGCGGCCAGCGCGAGCTTGAAGATCTTCATCCGTGTTATCCCCTTTTTTGTGTAGCCCGCCGGGAGTGTGGTCCCAACTTGTGCGGCGCCTGCAAGCGCGTTCCTTCACAAGCCGGGATTAACCGCGGGCCATGCTTTAGTTGCAATCAGCGGGGGCACAGCGCCAGCAATAAGAACATGGATCGCTCAAAACATGAGCAACTGTGGCGTATTTGCCGCGCAAGCGGCAGGTTGGCCACAGCTGTTCGCAAGTTGTCGATCCGCGTTTGCGTGCGACTTCAGCGCATCGACAGGCCCGCCGCGCCCAGATGCAGGCCGGCGTCGACCAGCAGGGTCTCGCCGGTGACGTGACGGGCGGCGGGCGAGGCCAGGAACACGGCGGCGCCGGCGACGTCCTCGGCGGTGGAGGCCACCTGCAGCGGCGTGGCCGCCGCCGCCCCGGCCCGCAGGCGCGCCACCCGGTCCTCGTCCATGGCCTTGCCGAACCACGGGGTGTCGATGAAGCCGGGGCAGATGGCGTTGACCCGGATCTTCGGGGCCAGGGCGCGGGCCAGTGACAGGGTCATGGTGGTCATCGCGCCCTTCGAGGCGGCGTAGGGCACCGACGAGCCGTTGCCCATCACCCCGGCGATCGAACTGGTGTTGACCACGGCGCCCGGACGGGGCGCGGCCTCCAGCAGGCTGCGGGCGGCGCGGACCATCTGGAAGGCGCCGACCACGTTGACCGAATAGAGCTTGAGGAAGTCCTCGGCGCTCACCGCGTCGAGGTCGCCGTGCTGCGGGGCGAACTTGGTCATGCCGGCGTTGTTGAACAGGGCGTCGATGCGGCCCGACGGCGCCGCGGCCTCGACGATCCGGCGGCAGTCGGCGTCTTCGGCGACGTCGCCCTGAGCCAGGACGGCCTTGGCGCCCAGCGCCTCGACCTGGCGGGCGGTCTCTTCGGCTTCCTGCGCGCTGCGGGCGAAGTTGACGACCACCAGGCCCGCGCCCCGGCGGGCCGTCTCGACCGCGATCGCGCGGCCCAGGCCCGTCGAGGCGCCCGTCACCACCACCGTGAAGCCGTCGAAGTCCGTCATGGCGTCTCTCCCAAACGATTGTTTGCGACACCGTAGCGGGGGCGCCGGCGCTTGTCTCGCCGCGGGCGGAGGCCTAAATCGCCGCCATGACCGAACTTTCCGTGACCCAGCTGGGCCAGACCGTCGCCGCTCCCGAAAACCCGGAAGCCGCCGTCCTCGAGGCCGTGCCGAACCCGCAGAGCGACGTGCTGTACCTGGCGCGCTTCGTGGCGCCCGAATTCACCTCGCTGTGCCCGGTGACGGGCCAGCCCGACTTCGCCCACCTCGTGATCGACTACGCGCCGGGCGACTGGCTGATCGAGAGCAAGTCGCTGAAGCTCTATCTGACCAGCTTCCGCAACCACGGCTCGTTCCACGAGGACTGCACGGTCAAGGTGGCCCGCAAGATCGTCGAGGTCGCCAAGCCCCGCTGGCTGCGCATCGGCGGCTACTGGTACCCGCGCGGCGGCATCCCGATCGACGTGTTCTGGCAGACCGGCCCGGCGCCGGAAGGCCTGTGGGTGCCCGACCAGGGCGTGGCCCCGTATCGCGGCCGGGGGTGAGCCGTTAGGCGGTAGGCAGTCCAATAGGGGTGAAGGCGACGTTTCGGATCGCCTCCCCCGAAAGCACGATATTGGGTAGGGGCTTGTCGCGTGGGTTGCGGACGTGGTGGACGAGGCCGCCCTTTGCCACGAGGGTAAAAACCTCGCACTCTGCAAGCACCAGCGAGACGATCTTCTTGGACGAGTCCAAGGTCAGGTGCTTGAGAACGCCCTCATAGCCTACTGCCGCTCCGTCGAGCTCCAGGTTGGTGACAATGTGGGCGATGGCACCCTGTGCGGCCGTGGCTTCGGCCACCCAGCCATACAACGCGCTTCTGACGAGGCGTTTTGAGGCCAGTTGCCAACCTACAAAATAGTGGGTGGCAACGAAGGTGAGCACGGTTAGCAACACCAGGTTGCCAAGAACCCAAAGCAGGTCGAGGCCGCGCGCTCTGCCTTCCGATTGAGGCAAGTGCAGAGCTACGGCGTAGGGGTTGGGATGAGCGCTCTTCCAGCCGATATCGAGCAGGCCGCACATAAGTTCGCCCAAACCGTACAGTCCGGCCCAAACAAAGTGCGCGGCCAGCGCTCCACTGGCCACCAGGGCGAGCGTGATCACGGAGTTGGGCGGCGGCGGAGACGCTTCAAGGCCCGTCCGGAAGCCACCTGAGTAGACGCCGGCTACGAACGCGAAGCCTGGTGCGAGCAGAAAAATTGCCAGAACGAGTGTAAGGCTGAAGATCACCCGACGCGCCGTGCCGGCGCTTGTCCAGGTGAGCTCTTGTCGTCTTCTTGTGTCGAAGGCAGGCGAAGCACTCCGTCCTTGTCGGGCGTGGAGTGCGCGATCACCTCAGCCCAGGAACCGTAGCGTTCCCGTGCTTGCCGCAGAGCTTTCAAGGTCTCGGTCGACGTGACTTTCATGACCTCAATATGTGTCCATCACCGTGTGTCGCCAAGCGGAAACACAGGCATTTCAGCCTGCTTACGCGCTCCACTCGCTGGTGATCGCCGCGATATCCGGCCGCACGCGTTCCTGCGGCTGTTCGGCCGACGTGCCGATGTAGAGGAAGCCGGCGACCTTCTCGTCGGCGCCGACGCCGAGGATGTCCAGCGCCCGCTGGTCGAAGCTGTACCAGTCGGTGATCCAGTTTGCGCCGTAGCCCATGGCCGAGGCGGCCAGCAGCAGCTGGGTGCAGACCGCGCCGGCGCTGAGCACCTGCTCCCATTCGGGCACCTCGTGCGGCGCGGGGCGCGAGATCACCGCGATCGCCAGCGGCGGGGTCGTCAGCTTGCGCATGGCGGCCGTGGCCTTGGTCGGGTTGGCCTGATCGGCGGCCAGCGGCGCGATCCTGGCCGCGAAGGCGGCCTTGGCCTCGCCGCGCAGGATCACGAACCGCCAGGGAAAGAGCTTGCCGTGGTCGGGCACGCGCGCGGCCAGGCGCAGCAGGTCGGAAAGCTCGTTCTCGCTGGGGCCCGGCGCGACCAGGGCCATCGCCGACGCCGAGCGGCGGCGCGCCAGGAAGGCGAGAACCTCGGGCGCCGCCTCGATCGCGATCGGTTCGCCGAATTCGGGGGCGGGGGGAATGGAACCGGCCAAGACGATCTCCTGAAAGCGCGCTACAGGCACGTCACCTATGGCCGAGCCACGGCCGGCACAAGTCGCGAGCCGTTCGCATGTCCGAGAAATTCGCCTGGCTGAAACCACATGGCGAGGCCTGGGGCGTCACCAGCGCCAAGGTCGTCTACGACAATCCCTGGATCGAGGTGACGGAGTACCAGGCGGTCGCCCCGACCGGCCGTCCGGCCCTGTACGGCAAGGTCCGCTTCAAGAACCAGGCGATCGGCGTCGTGCCGCTGCATGCGGACGGCACGGTGACCCTGGTCGGCCAGGCCCGTTTTCCGCGCGGCAACTACAGCTGGGAGATCCCCGAGGGCGGCGCGCCCATGGGCGAGGATCCGCTGGACGGGGCCAAGCGGGAACTGGCCGAGGAGGTCGGCCTGGCCGCCGCCGACTGGCGGCCGATCCTGACCATGGAGCTCTCCAACTCGATCAGCGACGAGATCGCCTACGGCTTTCTGGCGCTCGATCTTTCGCCGACCAGGGCCGAGCCCGACGACACCGAGGACCTGGCCGTGGCGCGCGTGCCGTTCGGCGAGGCTCTCCACGCGGCGGTCACGGGAAAGGTGCCGGACTCGTTGACGGTGGCGTTACTGCTCCGGGTGCACCATATGGCGTCCGTGGGCGAACTGCCGGCCGATCTGGCCGCGCTCGTCCTGCGCCGCTAAGTCCGCGTCGCCTGTTCGGCTGGAGCGTTTTGAATAAGTATGCTCTAGTCTCCGCTGGGAAGGGAGAGCCCCGTGGCCAAGCCTCTGGAAGTCGTGACCGATAAGGCCGCGCCGCCCGTCTGGGCCGCGCTGCGCAACCAGGCCGAACATGCCGCCAAGGCCGAGCCGGCCCTGGCCTCGCTGCTCAACGCCGTGATCCTCAGCCACGACAACCTGGCCGACGCCCTGACCTTCCAGCTGGCCCGCAAGCTGGGCGACCAGGAGATGCGGGCGATGACCGCCCGCGAGTTCGCCGCCGAGGCCTTCGAGCGCGACCCGGCCCTGGTGGCCGCCGCCGAGGCCGACCTGCGCGCGGTGTTCGAGCGCGACCCGGCCACCAAGGGCTATGTCCAGCCGTTCCTGTTCTTCAAGGGCTTCCTGGCCCTGCAGACCCACCGCGTGTCGCACTGGCTGTGGGAGAACAATCGCGAGACCCTGGCCTTCTACCTGCAGAGCCGGGCCAGCGAGGTCTTCCAGGTCGACATCCACCCGGCCTCGCGCGTGGGCGCGGGGGTGTTCATCGACCACGGCACCGGCATCGTCATCGGCGAGACGGCGGTCGTGGGCGACGACGTCTCAATGCTGCACGGCGTGACGCTGGGCGGCACCGGCGCCGAGCGTGGCGACCGCCACCCCAAGATCGGCAAGGGCGTGCTGCTGGGCGCGGGCGCCAAGGTGCTGGGCAACATCCAGATCGGCGACTACGCCAAGGTGGCCTCCGGCTCGGTGGTGCTCAAGCCGATCCCGCCGCACTGCACGGCCGCCGGCGTGCCCGCCCGCATCGTCAACTGCCCCACCTGCGAAGAGCCGGCCCGGACCATGGACCACACCCTGGCCGACGTGGTGTACGACTACGTGATCTGAGGGCGTTGCGTCCTTCGAGGCTCGCCTTCGGCTCGCGCCTCAGGATGAGGTGATCAGTGCAGGGACGTCCTCATCCTGAGGCGCCCGCGCAGCGGGCCTCGAAGGACGCACGTCCGGTCAGCCGGGCCTGCTCGGGCCTCTCGGCCGGCTTCGCCGTCATTCCGTAGATCGCCAGCGCCCACAGGGCCGCGATCGCCGCCCACTGGGCCGGCGTGATCTTCCGCGTTCTGTCCATGCATCGTTTATCCAGCGGTTGCGCCGGCGCGGCTAACGACTTATCGGTCGAGGTCTGTGAGGTTTCGTCACATGGCTCGACGTCCGCTGCCGCCGCTGAACGCCCTGCGCGCCTTCGAGGCCTTCGGCCGGCGCGGCCGCATGACCCTGGCCGCCGACGAGCTGTGCGTCACCCATGGCGCGGTCAGCCGCCAGATCCGACAGCTTGAGGATCACCTGGGCGTGGCCCTGACCGAAGGGCCGCGCAACCGCCTGACCATGACCGAGGCCGGGCTGAGGCTGGCCCAGGGCCTGACGCGGGCCTTCGACATCCTGGACGAGGCCGTGCCGCGGCCGCCCGAGGACGAGCCGCGCCCGACGGTGGTGTCGTGCCTGCCGACCTTCGCCATGAAGTGGCTGATCCCGCGCCTGCCCGACTTCCTCGAGCGCTTTCCCGACACGCCGGTGCGGGTGGCCGAGTCCAACGGGCCGTTCGACTTCCGCGCCGACGGGATCGACCTGGCCATCCGCATGCGCGATCCGGGCGGCCCGCCCTCGCCGGACGGCGAGGCGACGGCCTTCCTCGACACCCATGTCGGTCCGGTCGTCGCGCCGGGCCTGGCGGCGAAGGCGTCCAGCGTCGAAGGGCTGCTGACCCTGCCGCGTCTGCACACCAGGACCTTCCTGCACGGCTGGGACCAGTGGGCGATCGGGGCGGGCGTCGCCCTGCCGCCGGCCGGGGTGGTGCGCGAGTTCGACCACTATTTCTACATGATCGAGGCCGCGGCGGCGGGGCTGGGCGTGGCCATGGTCCCGCACGCCTTCGTCGAGCGCGACCTTGCGGCCGGACGGCTGGTGGCGCCGCTGGGCATGGTCCCGCAGCCCACCCTGCTATGCGCGCTGACCCCCAAGGCGGGAGCCTCGCGCGGGGCGCGGCGGTTCCGCGACTGGCTGGTCGAGCAGGGCAGGGCCGCCTCGCCGCCGCGGTTTTCTCAACAGACCTGAGCGGGCGCCCGCGCAAAAGGCCTTACACTTTGCGCCGTGGACCTCTAGTTTCCCGCCATTCCGCCCCACGGGGGCGAAAGACCAACAACGAGATCAGGAGCCCCCCGTGGACGCCGCCGCCATCGCCAAGCTCGAAGCCCACCTGAAGCGCACCTTCGGCAACCCGCACATCGCCGTGAAGGCCCGTCCCAAGCAGAAGGACTCGGCCGAAGTTGAGGTGAAGGGCGAATTCATCGGCGTCGTCTTCCAGGACGAGGACGAGGACGGCTCGTACATGTTCGAGATGGCCATCCTGGCCGAAGACCTCGACTAAGCCTTTCGCCTGTTCAGGCAGGAAGCGGCCGCTCCGGTGCATCCGGGGCGGCCGTTTTCTTTTTCAGCTTCCAATCCCGTCATTCCCGCCCTTGTGGCGGGAACCTCTGGTTCCATTCGCAGGTGAGACACAAGCGGACTGCTCGGCAGTCCGCCCCTCACCACCCTTGCGGCCGACAGAGGGTTTCCCGCCACAAGGGCGGGAATGACGGGAGATAGGTGTGGCGGACCCTAGACCGCCGCCGCCTTCACCTCGCGGCGGATCAGCAGCGAGGCGCCCGCCGCGATCAGGCCGGCCACGCCCGCCAGCACGAAGGCCTGGACGTACTGGCCCTGGGCCGCGCGGATCATGCCTGCGCCCACGGCCGCCGTCGCCGCGCCCAGTTGGTGGCCGGCGGCGATCCAGCCGAACACGATCGGGCCGTCTCGGTCGCCGAAGGCTTGGGTGGCCAGGCGCGCGGTCGGCGGCACGGTGGCGATCCAGTCCAGGCCGTAGAACACCGCGAACACCGACAGGCTGACGATCGAGAAGTCCGAATAGGGCAGGTAGATCAGCGAGAGGCCGCGCAGGGCGTAGTAGACGAAGAGCAGCTTGCGCGGGTCATAGCGGTCGGTCAGCCAGCCCGAAGCGGTGGTGCCGAAGAGGTCGAACAGGCCCATCAGCGCCAGCAGGCCGGCGGCGCGCACCTCGGGCATGCCGCGGTCGCCGCAGAAGGCGATCATGTGCACGCCGATCAGGCCGTTGGTGGTCAGGCCGCAGATGAAGAAGCCCAGGAACAGCAGCCAGAAGGTGCGGGTCTTGGATGCGCGGGCAAGGGCCCCGAAGGCGCCGGCCAGGGCGTTGGAAGCCGAGCCGCGCGGGGGCTCCACCCAGTCCTCGCCCGCGCCGAACGGCTTGTGGCCGATGTCGGAGGGGCGCTCGGGGATCAGCAGCCAGGCGATGGGGGCCATGAGGGCGGCCACGGCGGCCACGGTCAGCACCACGGGGCGCCAGCCGCCGTGCTCGGCGATGAAGGCCATGGCCGGCAGGAAGATCAGCGAGCCGGTCGCCGTGGCGGCGGTCAGCAGGCCCAGCATCAGGCCGCGCCGCTCGACGAACCAGCGATTGACGATCGTCGCGCCCAGCACCATGGCCACAGCGCCGCTGCCAAAGCCCGCCAGCACGCCCCAGGTGGCCACGTAGTGCCAGCTCTGCGTCATGAAGGCCGAAAGGCCGGTGGAGATCGCCATCAGCACCAGGGCCAGGCTGACGGTCTTGCGCACGCCGAACGACTGCATCAGCGCCGCCGCGAAGGGGCCGGTCAGGCCGTAGAGGAAGATGCCGATGGCCGCGGCCAGCGAGATCGAGCCGCGATCCCAGCCGAAGCTCTTTTCCAGCGGCAGGATCAGCACGCCCGGCGCGGCCCGCAGGCCGGCGGCGGCCAGCAGGGCCAGGAAGGTCACGCCCGCCACCACGAAGGCGTAGTTGCGGCCGAAGGGGCGTCGGATCGTCGCCATGCGGGCTTCCTCGTGGAAAATGTAACCGATCGGTACGGGTCTTGATGGCGTTGTACGTACCGGTTAGTAACATCGTCAAGAGGCCTTCTGAGCTATGACGAAAAACGACGCCGACACGCCCCTCCACCTGCAGCCGTACGCGCCCGGCGCGCGGGCGGCCGAGAAGATCTTCGAGACGGCCCGCGACCTGTTCTATCGCGAGGGCATCCGCGCCGTCGGGGTGGACGAGATCGTCAGCAGGGCCGGCGTGACCAAGCCCAGCCTCTATCGCAGCTTCAAGTCCAAGGACGACCTGGTCGCCGCGGTGCTGCGCGAGGTGGAGGACGGCTTCTGGGATCGCTTCAAGTCGGCCGAGGATGCGTTTCCCGACGACCCGAAGGCGCAGATGATCGCCTATTTCGAAGGCCTGGCCGCGCGTTCGGGCGGCGCCGATTATCGCGGCTGCGCGCTCAGCAACGCGGTGGTCGAGTATCCCGACCGCGCCCATGCCGGCCGCGCCGTGTCGCAGGCGCACAAGCAGGACCTGCGTGACCGCCTGCGCGAGAAGGCCGCCCATATGGGCGCGTCCGACCCCAAGGCCCTGGGCGACGCCATGATGCTGCTGATCGAGGGCGTCTTCACCTCCAGCCAGATGTTCGACGACGACGACAAGCCGGCCCTGGCGGTGGTGGGCGCGGTGAAGGCCCTGATCGCCGCCTATTGCTGAGGCTTGGGCGCCGGGGCCAGGCAGGCGTCGGCGGCCTTGAGGATCGGAACGACGTGGGCCTCGACCGCCGTGCTCGTGGTCTCCAGAGTCACGGCGCCGTCCTCGCGCATCAGGCCCAGGGTGTAGACCCATTGGCTGGAGTGCGGCATGGGCGCTCTTAGAACGGCGTCCTTGCCGACGCCGAAAAGGTCCAGCCGCAGATCGAGGCTCGCCGCGTCGAGCGCCGCGAAGGCCTTGGCCATGGCGGGGCAGTCGCGGGAATCGACCTGGTCCACGCGCAGTTCGGCTTTCAGGGCGGCGGCCGGCGAGGCCGAGGCGGCGAAGATCCTGGCGCGGTCGGCGAACCACCAGTCGGTCTGCGGCGAGACGCCTTCGGCCTTCAGATGACGGGCGAGGGCGGGGCCGTCGAAGTTCTCGCGCATCCAGCGTGACAGCGAGGTCGGCTTGCTGTGGCCGCCGACCTCGACCGGGATGCTGACCTTGCGCAGTACGATGTGGCAGCTGTCCTTGTCGAAGCCGTAGGGCTGAGCGGGCCTGCAAAAGAGCTGGGCGTCGCCGCCGGCGAACAGGCCCATCTCCCCAAAGCCCTTGAAATAAAGCTGCCGCTGTCCGAACGCCCTTTCGCCCGGCGGAGGCGTGGCGGGCGTGTCGATCACCGCCTCGATGATCGGACCCTTGCTGTGCTCGATCCAATACCACCACATCTGGTAGGGCGTGCGCAGGTCGTAGCCGTCGATCGGCTTTTCCAGTTCCGGCGGGGTGGGAACGGGCGGCGGCGGCGCGGCGCCGCCAGGACCGGCGACCATCAGGGCCAGGGCGAGGCTCGCGATCGCGGCTGCGGACTTCATCGGCGCCTTTCGGGTGGCGGTGGGGGCGATGCAATCCTAGATCGCTGTCGTCGGCGGCGAAACCTCTGTGAAGCTCGCGTCGCGTTGCAGGGAGCCGCCATGTCCGCCCATCCTCTCGATCGTCCCGTCTGGTCCAGCCTGACCGGCCGGCAGGCGCATCTGGCGATCCCGCGCGGCGGGGCGCTGCGGATGGATCCGGACTTCGGCCTGTTCGCCGCCCTGGCCGAGGTGTCGCCGGAGAGCCTGGCGGCCCTGGGCGAACTGGTGCGCGAGCATGGACCCTCGGGCCTCGTGGAGCTTTCCCCGCCGCCGCCGGTTCCCGGCGCCGACGCAGCCTCCAGCGCCCTGTGCTGGCAGATGACGGCGCGGGCGATCACGCCGCTGAAGCCGCTCGACTTCGAGATCATTGCGCTGGGCGACGCCGACGCGGCCGAGATGCTGGCCCTGGCCACGCTGACCAAGCCCGGCCCGTTCTTCTCGCGCACCCACGAACTGGGCGACTTCGTCGGCGTGAAGGTCGGCGGCGAACTGGCGGCCATGGCCGGCGAGCGGATGCGACCCGACGGCTTCACCGAGGTCAGCGGCGTCTGCACCCGGCCCGATTTTCGCGGCAAGGGCTACGCCGCCGGCCTGATGGCCCACGTGGCGGGTGCGATCCTGGCGCGGGGCGAGACGCCGTTCCTGCACAGCTACGCCGACAACGCCGGGGCCAACGCGCTGTACCAGGCCCTGGGGTTCGCACGGCGGGCCGACGTGTGGTTCACGGTGCTGGCGGCGGCGTAGGCGGTCCATATTTCCGCACCCCTAATCCGAGTATCCCCGCGCAGGCGGGGATCCAAGCAGGGGTGGCGGATGATCCACGGGCGCGCGTCTTTCGGAAAGACAGCTTGGATCCCCGCCTGCGCGGGGAAGCTCGGTGAAGAATGAGCGGAGCCTGCTAACATGGCCCCTAAACGAAAAGACCCCGGAAGGCGCTGGCCGTCCGGGGTCTTCGTCTATCCGCGGAGAGAGACCGATCAGGCCTCTTCCATCTTCCGCGCCTGGATCCGGCACCAGCCGTAGAGGCCGGCGACCACGACCGCCGCGACGATGATGGCGATGATCATGCCCAGGTGCTCGGGCGGCGGGTTGGCGATGGCCAGCGGCGCGCCCTTGTTGGTCGAGACGATCAGCAGGGCCAGGGCCACGTTGAACAGGCTCTCGCCGACGATGAAGCCCGAGGCGATCAGCACGCCCAGGCGCTTGGCGACCCCGGCCTTGCGGTCCCTGGAGACCACGCGTTCGAAGATCCAGCCGGCCAGGGCGCCGACGACCACCGGGGCGGTCACGGCGCTGGGCAGGTAGATGGCCAGGCCCACGCCCAGCGGCGGCAGGCTGAAGCGGTCCTTGCTGGCGCGGCGCAGCACGATGTCGACCACCACCAGCGCCAGGCCGATCAGGGCGCCGACGCCCAGGAGGTCCCACTGCAGGTTATGGCCGATGACGCCCTTGGCCAGGGTCGAGATCAGCGTCGCCTGCGGCGCGGCCAGCGGTTCGGCGCCGGGCACGACATTGAGGTTCGGCGCACCGACGAAGCCGTTGGACTTGGCCAGCAGGTCCAGCACGAAGGGGATCACCACGGCGCCCGACAGCACGCCGATCACCAGGGCCGACTGCTGCTTCCACGGGGTGGCGTCGACCAGCTGGCCGGTCTTCAGGTCCTGCAGGTTGTCGTTGGCCACGACGGCCACGGCCAGCACGGTGGCGGTGACGTAGAGGGCGAAGGCGACCAGGGCCTTGGCGGCGTCCGGACCGATCAGGCCGCGGCCGATGGCCCCGACCAGCAGCGAGGCGCCCAGCACCGTCAGGATGGCGATGCCCGAGACGGGGCTGTTGGACGAGCCGATCAGGCCGGCCATGTAGCCGCAGACGGCGGCGGCCAGAAGGCCGGCGAACACCAGGTAGGCGACGGCGGCGATGGTCAGCGGCAGGGCCAGGGCGCCGGCCGGACCGCCCAGCGCGAAGGCCGCCAGCAGCCAGCCGGCCGGAGCCAGCAGGGCCACCGACACCAGGCCGACGACGAACAGCGGGATGTCCTGCTCGACGCGCGGCAGGTCGCCGCCGCCCGAGCGACGGGCCTTGCCCGCCTCGAAGGCCGAGACCAGGCCGCGCCAGATCGGAACGACCAGCTTGCCCAGGGTCCAGATGGCGGCCGCGCCGATGACGCCGGCGCCCAGGAAGCGCACCTTGGTGGCCCAGACGGTCAGGGCGTGGTCGGCGACGCTGGCGCCGGCTTCGGCTGGGAACACGCCGGTCAGGATCGGCACCAGCACCGCCCAGGCGATGAACAGGCCGGTGAACATGGCGATGCCGACGGTGATGCCCATCAGGTGGCCCGCGCCCATCAGGGCCAGCGAGCTGGACGCGCCGATGCCGGTCGCGCCCTTGCCCACCTTGACGAAGGCGGCGACCTCGGCGGCGAAGATCTTGGCTGCGCCCAGGGCGGCGAAGGCGGCCGAGCTGAGGGTGCCGGCGATCACGGCCCACAGGCCCGCCTTGCCCTCGGCCGCGCCTTCGCGCGAGCCCGAGCCGACCTTCAGCACCTCGGCGGCGGCGACGCCTTCGGGGTAGGGCAGGGGCGAGTTGGTCACCAGGGCCCGGCGAAGGGGGATGGTGTACATCACGCCCAGGATGCCGCCGACGGCGCAGATGCCGAAGGTGGCCAGGAACGGGATGTTCGACCACCAGCCGATCATCAGCAGGCCCGGCAGCACGAAGATCACCGACGACAGCGTG
>PJUJ01000399.1_pt1 | contig 22021 bp, 17 predicted proteins | sample 1512321 | NCBI WGS metagenome assembly PJUJ01 (sample SAMN08177669, study PRJNA422409) | Feces metagenome, whole genome shotgun sequencing project. | isolation source: Chicken feces enriched on filter paper: beechwood xylan treatment | host: Gallus gallus | place: USA: Madison | collected 2015-01-15 | reverse complement strand
TTTTTTTTTTTTTTTTTTTTACTTTGTATTTTAAGATTAATTGTATTTTTTTTTTTTTTTTTTTTAGTAATGCACTCTGAATTCTGTCCATTGTATGTTGCATAAGAATTATGTCTAAATTCAGTGCAGAATATAATTGTTTAAAGAATTGGCTATTTGGTAAATCAAATAAAATTAACACAATATAGAGAAATATTAATTATTGATTTTGCACTTTATGAAGAAATTTACATAAGAGAAAAGAGCAATTCTTATGAATTGCTCTTTTCTTTCTCTCTATCTTTTTTTGCCGCTTTTTCTTTTTGTTTTCGTTGGAAGTCTGCAACTTCTACAATGCGCGGTATACTGCTCTTTGGTGCCATGTTTCGTAATTTTTTGAGTTTCTTACGGTAACGTATCGCACGTATGGTTCTGTTGTCTTTGTATAAGTTCCAATTCATTAAGAGGACGGAAATTAATACAATTGCCAATCCAGCAATCTGTAATACCGTTACCTGATGGTCTGTAAAGAAATGAACCAATAATAACGCTACTATAGGATTGACATAGGCATATGTACTCACTTCTGTGGCAGGCCGAACTTGCAATAACCAGATATATGAACTGAATGCTAATATGGAACCCATCAGCACCAAATAAAGCATAGCACCCCAATCTGCTACGTGAACCTGTGTATAATCAAAGCGACTATATTCTCCAGTTAACAAAGCGACTATTGTGAAAGCAAAACCAGCAGTGACCATTTGCCAAGCTGTTTTGACCATTACATTTAAGGAAGCTTCCTTTTTCTTTTCCTTATCTACTGATTTAGGTTTTTGATTATATTTCGAATACAATGATCCTATGGTCCATCCAATAGTTCCGCATGTCAATACCAGCATGGCTGTAAGATTTTGAGAACGCTCTTCTTGTGGGATTTCATTCGTTATTAGTTGTTCTGCGAATAGCATCACCACACCTGCGAAACCAAAAAATAATCCCAAAAGGGTAGGGATGCTCGAAAAGTTTTCTTTCCACTTGGGCTTATCCAGAATAATAAACCAAATAGCCGTTGCAGCCGATAATATGGATACAATACCGCTTGAAATATATTGCTCGGACCAAATGATGGCAGCCATATCCACAAATAGTAATAAAAAACCAACAAATACAGCTTGTTTTACATCTGCTTTGTTAAAAATCTTATACCCACGCAATTTGCAATAGCCCATCAATAACGAACCTGCGATTATGAATCGAATGGATCCTAATACAAAAGGTGTGAAAGATCGCAAAGCCTCCTCAATAAAGAAAAAGGTAGATCCCCAAACGATATATACAATCAGATAGGCTACTATAATTTTGGCTAAGGATGCTTTATTTTCTTCCATTATGCTGTTTGTGTTGGAATAACTAATTTTTGTTCTTCTTTTACAGTTTCTAAAACGATAGTTGTACGGGTAGAGATGATACCTTCTATTTTTCCCAATGTGTTGCGCATCAAGTCTACTAAACCTGCAGCATCATTTGTGCGTACTTTAATTAAATAACCATCGTCTCCTGCGATATCATGCACTTCTTGCACTTCAGGTATTTCAGCTAATAAATAGGCGACACCTTGCTCGCCTATGATATCAGATGTTTTAATAAATATAAAAGAAAGTAAATTTTGGTCTAAAGCCACAGGGTTGATCTTGGCATTGTATTGTAAAATCACTTCTTTTTGCTCTAATTTCTTAACGCGTTCCAAAATAGCCGAAGGAGCCATTCCTAATTCGCGGGCTATATCTGCATTATTAGTTCTAGCATTATTTTGCATAATGCGTAATATCTGATAATCAATATGATCTAATGAAACTTCTAATTTTCCCATAATTCTGCAAAATTACAAAATTTCAGAACATAATTCAAAATTTAAATAATATTATAGAATTAAATTCAGTTTAATTTATATGGTGTATTGAAATTCGACAAATACTTTTTATAATTGATTTGCGTTTTTGTGCGTTATTTAAAAATAAACACGAAAAAACATAAAATAAATAGATGTATATATTATCAAAAATAACATACTTTACGTAGATTTGTTATGTTATTGCTCATTTTTTATACGAAGTATGTTACTATCTTTAGAAAAACTGAATACTGAATTAGATGGAGAGTTATATTTTCAAGAAAACAATCCAAAACATCAAACCATCTTAGTAGCTTATTCTACGGATGCCTCTGTATATCAAGAAAAACCTCTAGCTGTTGCTATTCCTTATACAAAGTCGGATCTAAACAAGTTAATTGATTTTGCGAATACTAATCAAATTACTTTGATACCACGTACAGCGGGAACTTCTTTGGCAGGACAGGTTGTGGGAAAAGGTATTATCGTTGATGTATCTAAGTTTTTCAATAAAATTTTAGAGGTAAATGAGCAAGAACAGTGGGCACGTGTTCAACCAGGTGTCATTCGGGACGATTTGAATGCGTATCTGAGGGCATATGGACTCATGTTTGGTCCCGAAACGTCTACAGCAAGTAGAGCGATGGTGGGCGGTATGATTGGTAACAATTCTTCGGGATTACACTCAATTGTTTGGGGAGATACGCGTGAAAATCTATTGGAAGCAAGTGTTCTGTTGAATGATGGTACTGAGGTTGTATTCAAAGAATTAAATCCTCAGGAATATTTTGCAAAGCTTTCTCAAAAAGATCGTGAAGGTGAAATTTATCGTCAGCTGAATGATATTATAAGCAATCAAGAAAACATAGAAATTATTAATTCAGGCTATCCGAAAAAAGATATAACGCGTCGGAATACAGGTTATGCCTTGGATTATTTAGTAGATAATACTAAACCTTTCAACTTGTGTAATCTATTGGCAGGTTCTGAAGGTACTATCGGTATAGTGACTGAAGCAAAAATCAAATTGCGTCCACTTCCTCCAAAAGAAATTGGTTTATTGTGTGTTCACTTTGCAGACATGGTTGAATGTATGCATGGTAACGTTGTTGCTTTGTCGCATAATCCTGAAGCTTCAGAGTTGGTTGATAAATACATTTTGGATTTTACGGTAGGACATCCAACTTACCAATACAATCGTTTTTTCATCCAAGGAGATCCGAAAGCATTATTAATAGTTGAATTTAGAGCGGATAACGAAGATGAGATTGTTCGTCGTGCGGAAGCTTTAAAGCAGGAATTACAAGCAAAAGGTTTAGGTTATGCGTATCCATTAATTTTAGGTCCAAAACAAACGAATTTGGTTTGGGATGTACGTAAAGCGGGACTTGGTTTGATTCGTAATCTTCCAGGTGATGAGCAGCCCGTTAATCTAATTGAAGACTGTGCAGTTTCACCTGTAGACTTGCCAGCTTATATTGCTGATGTGCAAAAGCTATTAAAAGATGAGGGTGTTCATGCCTCGTATTATGCACACGCTGGAGCGGGAGAGCTGCATATTGAACCATTCGTAAATCTTAAATCTTCAGAAGGTCGTCGACAGTTCCGTTCGATTCTGGAAAGAACAACAGATTTGGTATTGAAATATAATGGTTCATTGAGTGGTGAGCACGGTGATGGACGTTTGAGAGGAGAATTTATTGGTAAAGTTTTGGGTGATAAAGTTTATGCTTTATTACAAGACGTAAAAAATATCTTCGATCCAAAAGGTATTTTTAATGCCAATAAAATCGTTAACACGCCACCTATGGATACGTCCCTGCGCTATGACAAGGTCGTTGATGGCAAAGAAATCAAAACCTATTTTGATTTTACGAAAGATGAAAGCATTCTTCGTTTAGCGGAAAAATGTTCGGGTTCGGGAGACTGTCGAAAGACAGAAATTAGTGGTGGAACTATGTGTCCTTCATTCATGGCTACACGCAATGAAAAGGATACGACACGCGCAAGAGCAAATATGTTGCGTCAATTCTTAACGAATTCAACTAAACAAAATCGTTTCGATCACGAGGAAATCAAAGAAGTGATGGATTTATGTTTAAGCTGTAAAGGCTGTAAAACTGAATGTCCATCTAGTGTGGATGTGGCCAAGATGAAAGCGGAATTTTTGCAACATTATTATGATGCGAATGGTGCTCCATTCCGTTCGAAAGTGATTGCTAATTTCACCAAATCTCAGCAGTTAGGTTCTTTAGTAGCTCCACTTTATAACTTCTTTTCGCAAAATAAATTTACTTCAAGTCTTATCAAGCAAGTTGTTGGTTTTGCGCCTGATAGGTCATTACCAGAAGTGTCAGGTACAACCTTGAAACAATGGTTGAAAAAGCAAAATACACCGATTTCAAAACGTAAAGTATACCTTTTCTGTGATGAGTTTACGGATTATAATGATACAAGCATTGGACAGACTGCTTATAAATTACTGACTGCTTTAGGTTATGAAGTGTTGTTTGCGCCACATAAAGAAAGTGGTAGAACTTATTTATCTAAAGGATTTGTCAAAGAAGCGAAGAAATTGGCAAATGCCAATGTATCTATGCTAAAAGATAAAATTTCAGCTGAAACACCTTTATTGGGTATTGAGCCTTCGGCAATTATTACTTTCCGAGATGAATATTTGACATTGGTGGATGCGGACTTAAAAGCTGATGCGCAAAAGATTGCCGCAAATGCTTTGATGGTTGATGAATTTTTAGCTCAAGAAATAGACAAAGGAAATATTCATCCAGAACAATTTTCAGCAGAAAAACAACATATCAAATTACATGGTCACTGTTACCAAAAAGCCTTTCACTTGGTTGGATTTACAGAAAAAGTTCTTTCATTCCCTGCAAATTATACGGTTGAGGTAATTCCATCGGGCTGTTGTGGTATGGCAGGATCTTTTGGTTACGAAAAGGAGCATTACGATATTTCTATGAAAGTAGCGGAATTGGTGTTATTGCCAGCGGTACGATCTGCTAAAGAGGATACGATTATTGCGGCAGCGGGAACATCTTGTCGTCATCAAATCAAAGATGGTGCGGCGCGTAAATCCTTCCATCCAGTCGAAATTTTGTATAATGCTTTAATTAAATAAAACTTTATCGTAATTTGAATGCTTTAATTAGTAAAGTAAGTATTATGAAAGCTATAAAATCCACATTGTCAGCAGGAGTATTGGCGGCATTACTATTCGCAAGTTGCGGAAATTCGACGAATTCGTCACAAAGTGCAACAGGTCCGTCTTTGGAAAAGTTTACCAACGATAAGACTGCTGTAAAACAGCAATTGTTCTTGAGAATTGTAGATGAGTCACAAACGGATTCTTCGCACATCTATGTTGCAAAATCTGTATTCGAACAAGATACTGTTGGTCTGCAAGTGGAAGTATTGAAGAATATCAAGCCAGGTGTAAATGGTCAAGGAAGACCTGTTGAAGATGGTTTTGTAAGAGGAGCTCTAAAATTATCGTCTATCGGCGCTGAATCAGATGCTTTGGTAAAATCTTTAGCTACAATATTCGGAAGTCAATCTTCAGGCGCTTTTTCAAGTGCAGTAATAGAACCTACAGTATTTTCATCTAATACTATTGAAGTAGATTTAACCAAAAAATCGACTTATAGCTTTAAATTATTCTTTGACAATTCGATCGGAGAACCTGCCGAAGTGTTTGTTACATTGGATTTATACAAACGCTCTTTCGAAATCGGCGAGAAGGATGCTTCTTATAGAGCTCAATTTTTGTCTGCTTTAGAAGGAAAATAAAATATTTAATCAAATTACATTGAGAAAGAGGGAAGCTGCAAAAAAAAACTTTCCTCTTTTTTATTTTAATTAGCTACTTGCCAGGCACTTCTGTATTTTTCATCTAAGTGATATAAATACGTAAGAAGGTTTTAATTATACATATACTCATAAATACCTTTACTTAATAATGTCGTCGCTTCTTCGGCTTCTTGTTCATTTAGGTGCGCGAAGCCTAATCGAAGTGCTGTTAAATCTCTATTTTGATAAAGCAGATAATTTGGAAGCGTGAGATTTTTTGCTCGCAAAAGATTGGCAATGGCAAGCAAAGAAATTCGCTTATTTAATTGAATCCAAAATCCTAATCCAATTTCAGGTTTTTCAAAATGGATACTTTGTTCGAAATGCTGATCTAAGATGGAGGCAAAATAATCTCTTCTTTTTTGGTAAATCTTAGTTTGTTTTTGCAACTGCCGTAATAATAATCCTTCATTTATATATTCTGCAAGAGTTTCTTCTATAAGATACATAGCAGTTGACTGCCATATATTTTGCGCTTTGGATAATTCTAGGATTAGATTTTCGGGTACAATAATATAGGCTAAATCGTATGGATGAGGGAATAGGTCTTTGAGCGAATTCACATAAACGACAGAACCTTTGCTGTCAAGATTTTTTAGCGTAGAAATTTGATTTTTATGGTATACAAAATCAGTCCCATTATCATCTTCAATGATGATGAACTGATGTTCATATGCTAATTCTATTAATTGCTTTTTATTTTCTTCTGTCAAAGATATAGTAGTAGGATAAAGCTGATTTGTTTGAATATAGAGGGCTCGTATTTTTTGTTTATTAAGTATTGACTTAAAATGTTGTAGATCTATTCCATCTTGATTTGTAATAACAGTAATTAGATTAACTTGGGCATGTTTTAATTTCATATTGGTTTCAAAATGCCCAATCTCAGTTACGATGACAGTATCATTTGGACGAAAGAGAGTTTGTAAAATACTTTGAAAAGCAATTTGATTATTTTGGAAGATTAGTAGCTGATTTTCTGGAATTGTAAATCTTTTGGTGATATACAAATAATTTAGGAATTGTTGCTTTAAATTCATATTTTGTACATGAAAATTCTTATTAATAGCGCGAGCTGTGGTTTTCTTTTTTGTTAGCGCATTGAAAATTTGAGTCAAAATTTTAAAATCCAATAACCTAAAATCTCCTGTTCCATCTGTAAAATATAAATCTGTTGCAATTGGAATGTAAGGTGAATCCAGTATATAATTTTCCATTACTTCATAAGGAGTTTTAATTGAATTAAAAGCCTTCTCCGTAAGCTGTATGGAAGTAGTTTTAATTTTTTTGTTAGACACAAAAGCACCTATTTGAGGTATAATATCAATCCAACCTTGGGCGACTAGTTCGTCATATGCGGCCACAACTGTTTTGCGATGGAGATATAGTTTTTCGCTTAAAGTTCTGGTACCTGGTAATTTATCTCCAGTTTTAACAGCTTTTGTTTGTATGGCATTAATTAAGCCTTGTGCGATTTGTAAATAAATGGCAGTAGCTTCCATTTTATTAATCTTTATATAAGCTAAGATATTTTGTAAAACTGGACTATTCATTGTTTTTAAACTGGACTATTTTAATATGATGAAAAGATACCACATTTGCAGGACTTTAAAAATTATTAGCTCTATGTATTCAAATAAAATGTTGTTTTCTATTGCTGGGATTATTTGTACGAACTGTATGTATGCACAAACTGACAATACCTTGCGAAAGGATTCTATCTCCGAAGTAGTTATTTCTGAGAATCGTTTCCAAATTCCATTTGCAGAACGCAATAAAAATATTGAAATTATTACCGCCCAAGATATCTCTCAGATGCCCGTAAAATCTATTAGTGAAGTCTTGGCTTTTATCAATGGGGTGGATGTACGTCAGCGCGGTCCTTTTGGTACCCAAGCGGATATTAGTATTGATGGAGGAACATTCGAGCAGGCCTTGATATTACTAAATGGTGTGAAAATTTCTGATCCGCAAACTGGACATCATACGATGAATATTCCGGTGGCATTAGACGCAATAGAACGTATAGAAGTGCTTCGTGGACCAATGGCTCGTGTGTATGGAGTCAATGCTTTAACAGGAGCAATCAATATCGTTACAAAATCTTTTGCTAAAAATTCCTTAACTGTTCACCTGCAAGGAGGCTCTTCATTGGAAAATAAAGAAGAAGGCGATGGTTCAGGTAAATATTGGGGTGGAGGTGCTCAAGTGGTAGCACAATTAGGAAATAAGGATTTTCAAAATCTTATTTCATTATCTACAAATAAAACTAATGGACAACGTTACAATAGTGCTACAGAAGATATGCGTTTATATTATCAAGGAGCGTATAATCTTAATGCAAGCAACTCTTTAGATTGGTCAGCGGGATATATTGACAATGAATTTGGAGCAAATGGATATTATGCTGCACCTGGTGACAAGGAATCTTACGAAATAGTCAGAACAGCTTTTGCTCATTTTTCTACCAAACACTATTTTGGTGAGAAATTCTACATAAGTCCACGTATTTCAAACCGCTATAATTCGGATGACTATCGCTATTATAGAAATGATTTGAGTAAAGCGCGTTCTGAACATAAAAATAATGCGCTATCATTGGAGTTAAACAGTAGATTGACAACTTCACTTGGTCAATTTGGATTGGGATTGGAATTACGTGATGAAGATGTGAAAAGTAATAATCTAGGTAACCATACGCGCGAGAATTTTGGTTCTTATCTAGAATATAGAACAGAATTATTGTCAAAGTTGACTTTGCATGTAGGAGCTTATAGTAATTACAATAGTAAATACGGTTGGGAAGTTTATCCTGGAGTTGATGTGGGCTACCAATTTATCCCGAATTGGAAACTTAACCTTAATGTAGGCAAAAGTCAACGCATTCCATCTTTTACAGATTTATATTTGAAGCAACCCGCTAATGTGGGTAATCCTGATTTGAAATCCGAATATGCCTGGCAATACGAAACTTCCTTGCAAGGAAAAATAGGCGGAACGCAATTAGAAATACGCTATTTCTATAGAGATATTAATGACTTTGTAGATTGGACCAAAAACGCAGGAAATGTGACTGATCCAACGGAAATAAGTAAAATTCCTTATCAGCCTTTAAATTTAGGTAATAATAAAATGCATGGTGTAAGTGCATCTTTAAGTCGAGTATATGTGATTGGTTTTGACAGAAGCTTAAAATATGTCTTGGGGTATAATTACCTTTCTCCAGAAGATTTGTCTTACCAAACAGGAATAATATCAAAATACGTATTAGAAAGTCTCAAGCATCAAGCTTTGCTGAGAATACTATACAATGCACGCAATTGGGAGTTTAGCACTGGGAATCGCTGGATCAAAAGAGAATTGAACAAACCTTATTTTGTGTCTGATGTAAGATTAGGTTATACAATACATCATTGGAATATCTATGGTGATGTGACCAATATAGCGAATGCTTCTTATCAAGAATCAGGCGCGGTATTGATGCCTAAGCGTTGGTTTTCCTTCGGGATACGTTTAAGTTTGTAAGTCGTTAAAATACCGATGATTAGGTATAATTGGGATGATGCTATTTACATAAATTTGTTATATGTGAATAGATTATACCAATAGATTATTAACTTAAAATGAGTGTTAATGAAAAAGCATCTGATTTCAGATGCTTTTTCTATGAGTAATAGGGTAAATTATTAAATGAATTTACCTACTTCTTGAGCTAAATCAATGATTTTGTTTGAATAACCCCATTCGTTATCGTACCAAGATACAACTTTCACGAAGTTATCGTTCAATGAGATACCAGCTTTAGCATCGAAGATGGAAGTACGTGCGTCACCTAAGAAGTCAGTTGAAACAACTTCATCCTCAGTGTAACCCAAGATACCTTTCAATTCACCTTCTGAAGCTTCTTTCATTGCGTTTTTAACATCTTCGTAAGAAGCACCTTTATCTAAACGTACTGTTAAGTCAACAACAGAAACGTCAGCTGTAGGAACGCGGAAAGACATACCAGTTAATTTACCTTTCAAAGAAGGCAATACTAAACCTACTGCTTTAGCAGCACCTGTAGATGAAGGGATGATGTTTTGGTAAGCACCACGTCCACCTCTCCAGTCTTTCACTGAAGGACCGTCAACAGTTTTTTGAGTAGCAGTCACCGCGTGAACAGTAGTCATCAAACCTTCAACGATACCGAATTTATCATGTAATACTTTAGCAATAGGAGCTAAACAGTTTGTAGTACAAGATGCGTTAGAAACGATATTTTGATCTGCAGTTAATTCTTTGTGGTTTACACCCATTACGAAAGTAGGTGTGTCATCTTTAGCAGGAGCTGACATGATAACTTTTTTCGCACCAGCGTCGATATGTTTTTGAGCAGTTTCTTGAGTTAAGAATAAACCTGTTGATTCGATAACAACGTCAGCACCAACTTCGTTCCACTTCAAGTTTGCAGGATCTTTCTCAGCAGTTACACGGATAGTTTTACCGTTTACTACTAAGTTGCCATCTTTCACCTCTACAGTGCCATCAAATTTACCGTGCGTAGAATCATATTTTAACATGTAAGCCATGTAATCTGGTTCTACTAAATCGTTGATACCTACGATTTCGATATCAGCACGATTCACAGCAGCTCTGAAAGCTAAACGACCAATACGGCCAAATCCGTTAATTCCAATTTTCATTTTCTTAATTTTTATTAATGTAATATTTTATTAGATTTTGAATAGGTTCTTTATTTATAGTTTGGATATTCAAATGATATTCCTTTGCATATTCCATCAACCAATCTTGATAATTATGTGCTACGGATCCAGTCAAACTTATAGGGGAGTCTGGATATTGATCGAGCAAAGGTAGAATATAGGTAGTGATAAATAGATCAAGACCTTTTTTAATGATATTTGTTAAATATGGTTCGAAACGATTTTCGTAGAAGAAATCTGCAAATGAAGTAAGAAATATATTTGGGTTTGGATTATTATATAATTTTTCCAAAATATATTTTCTATCCAAATTGTATTTTTCATCTAACTTTTCGCGAAAACCATTTGGCATGGCATCAGTCAAATAATCGCGAAGTACCTGCTGTGCAATCCAGTTTGTCGATCCTTCATCCGCTAAAATATAGCCTAAACCATAATTATTCGGAATAATTTTCTTTCCTGTATAATATGCGGCGTTAGAACCTGATCCTATTATAGCAACAATTCCTTTTTCATCTCCAAAAGTCGATAGGGCAGAAGCATCCAAATCGTGCGCTACTTTTACTTTTGCATTTTTGAAGAAAGTCGAAAATACACGTTCAATTTTTTGCTGACGTTCTTTAGAAGATGCTCCGGCACCGAAAAAGAAAATCTTTTTCACGCGCTCTGCATTATATAGCAGATCGGTGTTCTTATTCAACAATTGATTGATAAAATTTTCATCCTGAATATACGAGTTGATTCCTGCTGTGCGAAAACCATGTAGCAGTCTTCCTTTTTCAGCTAGGCGCCAATCAGCATATCTCGATCCAGTGAAAATTACTAATATCATATGGAATATTATTTGTTCATTACGTTTGCAATCTCTAACAATTCCTCGTCCAACTTGAACTCTTTATTGTTTAACGCTTCTTCTAGTGGAGTTATTATTATTTGGTTGCCACGAATTCCTAAAGTACCACGTGTATTGCCTTTGATAAGCTCATTTACTGCGTTATAACCCATTCGCGTAGCAAGTACTCTGTCGAAGCTACTTGGAGCGCCTCCACGTTGCAAATGTCCTAATATACTAACTTTTATATCAAGATGGTTAATTTTTTCTTTGACAATTTTAGCTACATTGTATGCTCCACCATTTTTATCACCTTCTGCAATGATGACAATCATCGAAGTTTTTTTGCGTGATTCGGCAAATTCCAACTCTTCAATCAAGCTGTCAATACCCGAATTCAATTCAGGTAACAAAATAGCTTCTGCTCCGCCACCAATACCTGCATTCAAGGCAATACATCCAGAATCTCTTCCCATTACCTCTACAAAGAAAACACGGCTATGTGAAGAAGCTGTATCTCGGATTTTGTCAATAGCTTCGATAACGGTATTATTGGCTGTATCGTATCCCAATGTATAATCTGTACCGTACAAATCATTGTCAATAGTACCTGGGATACACATTACCGGAATGTCGTATTCTTTAGAAAAAAAGTCAGCCCCCGTAAATGTACCGTCACCACCTATAGCAACCAATGCATCTATTCCTTGCTCTTGAAGATTATTATATGCCAGTTGTCTTCCTTCTTTAGTCTTAAATTCTAAACAACGTGCTGATTTTAATATAGTACCACCTTTTTGAATAATAGAACTTACTGAACGACGATTCATTTCGATAAATGAACCTTCAATCATGCCTTGGTACCCATGATAAATACCCGTAACAGCGATATCGTTGTAAATAGCAGTTCTCACTACCGCTCTGATTGCGGCATTCATGCCTGGTGCGTCACCACCAGAAGTAAAAACTCCAATTCGATTAATTTTTTTCAAAGTAATTTAGATTAAGTTCGTACGAATATAATGTGTATTTTTTACACTATTAAATTTTTATCCATATTTTTTTGCTAGTTTGCTGATTTTTGTTCATCTTGTCGCTGTTAATCAAGAAAATCTATGAATAAATAAAGATTAACTCATGGCTACAATTTAATGATTATTACAGATTATTAAATTGATCATATGTCAGAAAATTATTAAGAAATAATAAATTTTTATAAGGGCAAAATCATGTTATCATTTTTTACAGTAGATTGTTTAATATTTACTTTTCATGAAGGTAAATTGAAAGTCTTATTGAATGAGAGGAATGAATACCCGTATCGTGATTGGTGGGCTATGCCTGGCTATTTTGTGGACAAGCAAGAGGAAATGGAGCAAGCGGTCAATCGTATTGCCTATGAACACACCGGATTAAAAAATATTTATTTAGAGCAATTAGCCGCGATGGCTGGTTTGAAGCGTCATCCTGAAGGACGTATTTTGACGGTAGCTTATATGGCATTGGTGCGATATGATGATGTCAAAAATAAAGTGAAACCAGTTACTAACTATATGCGTCAGGCAAAATGGTTTGATGTGAATGAAGTGCCTGAATTGGCTTTTGACCATAATGATATCCTAAAATTGGGATTAAAAAAGCTGAAAAGAAATCTCAACTATTCTACAGCTCCTTTTGAATTGCTGCCAGAAAAATTTACGCTTACACAATTACAACAAATATATGAAGCTATTCTAGGAGAGACGCTCGATAAGCGTAATTTTAGAAAGCGAATGAGCAACTTAGGTTATCTTAAAGAATTGGATGAATATCAGACTGGTGTCTCATACCGGGCTGCGCGTTTATACAAATTAGATAAACGTAAGTTCTTGAAACTGTTTACCTAGCAGTTATAATTACTAAACAAAACTTTTTGTCAGAGGATTGTATTTTTTTAATGCAATTCTACGTTCTATTTAAACGTTTTGTATTTTTGAACATTCTTTTGTAAAAGTCAAAAGTTAAAAATATAAAATGGATAAAAGAAAAGAGGAAATAATAGAGATTGCTTTGCGTCGATTTTCACATTATGGTTTTTCAAAAACTACGATGAATGAAATCGCGGATGACCTAAAAATCACCAAGGCGAACTTGTATTACTATTATCCAGACAAAGTTGCTTTGATAAAAGATGTGGTGTGGTATATTTCTACTAATTTGATTTCGCAAGAAGAGAAGATGATAGAGGCATACAACGGCGATTTGCTGGATACGTTATTTGCATTATTGAAGTTTCGTGCGGAGCATATGCGTAAGCATTACATGCTCTACATTAACGAAAACCTAGATTGGATTCGAGATAATGCCTTTACAGAGTTTATTGATGAGATAGAATGTAAAGATTTGGAAGTGTTACAAACGCTTTTGAACAAAGCCGTGGATGCTGGCAACTTAAAGATGGATAATATTGAAGAGTCAAGTGTGGTTTTGCGCAATATTATTAAAGGTTTAGGATTACTACATACCGTAAAAGATATCATGTGTGGTATCCCGAATTTGGAAAATGTGGATCATATTTTAGACAGTCAAATGAAGGCTGTGAAGTTAATTTTTGAAGAACGAATAGTTACTAATAAATAATAATGAAAAGAATCAGAATAATAGCTGTTTTATTAGCCGGTCTGTTTGGTGCTTCTTATGCGAATGCGCAAGAGGTCTTGACTTTACAAGAAGCAATAAAATATGCTTTGCAAAACAAGGCTGAAGCGAAGAAATCTGCTTTGGATGTAGAAAATGCCGAATATAAGATTGACGAAGTTCGATCAGGAGCTCTACCGCAGGTGAATGCTAATGGCTCCATTAATTATAATCCGTTGTTGCAAAAAAGTGCTTTGCCAGCCGAAATTTTTGGTGGTGAACCAGGAGAAACAATTATGGTTGCCTTTGGACAAAAGTGGCAAACTAATGCAGCCGTATCTGTAAATCAACAGCTTTTTAATCAATCCTTATTTACTGGTTTGAAAGCTGCTAAAACTACGCGTGAATTTTATCAAATTAATAATACGCTTACTGAAGAGAATCTAATTGAGAAGGTAGCGAATAGCTATTATGAGGTTTTTCAAACACAACTTCAACTCAAAACTTTAGATATCAATCTAGAAAGCACACGTAAAACTCGTGACGTAATCAAGGGTTTGGTTGATGCGGGCTTAGGTAAGAAAATTGATTTGGATCGTACAACAGTAGCGGTAAATAATCTAGAGGCACAAAGACAGCAAGTAATCAATGCATTAGAACTTCAAGAAAATGCCTTAAAATTTGCTATCGGAATGGACATTACAAATGACATTGTATTACCAGAGGAAACTTTCGATATCTCAGTAGAAAGAATGTATGATACAGCGGATGTAAATAGCCGTACTGAAATCGCTCTTTTGAATAAACAGACTGAATTATTGGAATTGAATCGTAAATCTATCGTTTCTACTTATTATCCTTCTTTATCTTTTACAGGTAACTTTGGATATTTAGGTATGGGTAATATATTCCCTACATTTGGTAGTGATGGTTTCAAATGGTCTAATTTCTCAGGATTAGGTTTGAATTTATCTATTCCAATTTTTAATGGGGGTTCTACACGTTCGAAAATCAGACAAGCTGATATCGAATTGAGAAAAACAGAAGTCGATATTCAGGATGCTAAATTGGGTCTTTCCTTAGCAAATGAAAATGCGAAGACACAAATCAAAAACTCTTTATTGACAATCAATACGAATAGAAGTAATGTAGCTTTGGCTAAAGAAGTATTGGACAATACCAATAACAACTACACAAATGGTTTAGCTACGTTGACAGAATTGCTTGATGCAGAGAATGCTTATGCAGATGCGCAAAACAATCTGAACACAGCTTTATTGAAATACAAAGTTGCTGAAATTCAGTTGATAAAATCTAACGGACAATTAAAAACATTAGTAAACGCAAATTAGACTAAATATATATTATGAAACGTGCAATAATTACGGTAATTATTATCGCAGCAGCATTAGGAGGAATCTTTTTTATCTTAAAAAATAACAAAGCAAAAAATGACGCTGTAACTCAGGAAGCGGCAAAAACTAACGCAAATGTAGCAGTACGTATTGATACAGCGCGTATGGAATCTATAGATGGTACTTATGCAGCAAATGGTACTTTCGAGCCTAAGCAAGAAGTAACTGTATCTGCGGAGGCAGCTGGTCGTGTGGTTAGAGTTTTGGTGGACGAAGGTTCTCGTGTGAGCGCAGGACAGACTTTAGCTATTGTTGAGGGTGATAAATTAAATGTCAATGTAGCTAACGCGCAAGCAAACTATGATAATGCACAACAAAACTTACAACGTTTTGAGAGTGCTTACAAAACAGGTGGTGTAACACAACAACAATTGGATCAAGCGAGATTGCAATTTGAAACAGCAAAAAACAACTTACGTAGTTCTAAATTAACTGCTGGTGATGTAACTATCAAAACATCTGTATCGGGTATTGTGAATGCACGTAAAATTGAGCCAGGAACGTATGTTAATCCAGGAACTCCAGCTTTTGACATTGTAAACGTAAGCTCGTTGAAATTACGTGTGAACGTAGATGAGAAAAATGTGGCAAGTTTAGCTGTAGGTCAATCTGTAGATGTAACAGCTTCTGTTTATACAGATAAATCATATACTGGTCGTATTACATTTATCGCTCCTAAATCAGATGGTAGCTTAAATTTTCCAGTAGAAGTAGAAGTTGCTAACAAAGGAAATGATCTTCGTGCAGGAATGTACGGTACGGCTAATTTCGGTGGCAAATCTGCAGCTAGCGTATTAGTAATTCCTCGTACTGCTTTTGTAGGTTCTGTATCAGACAACAAAGTATTTGTTGCTAAAAATGGTAAAGCAATCGAAACTAAGGTGGTTTCAGGAAGAAACTTTGGTAACAACATCGAAGTGTTGAGCGGTCTTAACGCGGGTGATCAAGTAATCATTTCAGGTCAAATTAACTTGTTAGATCAAACTGCAATCGAAGTTATTAAATAAGATTGGGTAAAAAGCTATTATGAAAATTTCAGAAATATCGATAAAACGACCTAGTATCATCTTGGTGTTATTCATCATTTTGACGCTCGGTGGTCTATTCTCATATTCCCAATTGGGGTATGAGTTGATTCCAAAGTTCGAGGTGAATGTAATTACCATTCAAACGGTTTATCCAGGAGCTTCGCCTACGGAGGTTGAAAATACAGTAACGAAAAAAATTGAGGATGCGGTTGCCTCCTTGGAGATGGTAAAAAAGATTGAGTCTACTTCATTAGAAGGGGTATCAGTCGTGATGGTAACTTTGAATAACGGTGCAGACGTAAACTTCCTGTTGACGGATGCGCAGCGTAAAATCAACTCCGTTATCAACGACTTACCAGATGATGCCAAGACACCATCGTTAAATAAATTCTCTTTGGATGATGTGGCTATCATGAGCTTAGCGGTAACATCCAAATTGACAGAGAAAGAATTATACGATTTATTGGATACGAAAATTCAACCTGTTTTCGCGCGTATCAATGGTGTCGCTAAAGTAGATATGCTTGGTGGTGAAGAACGTGAGATTCAAGTGAAAATTGATCCAGATAAGATCCAAGGTTATGGATTAAGTATCTCAGCGGTACAACAAGCTATTGCTTCATCCAACATGGACTTCCCAACAGGTAATGTCGCTTCTAAAGATAACCGTACGACTATTCGTCTAGCGGGTAAAGTGAGAAGTATTGATGAGTTGCGAAATTTACCTTTGACTACTCCTGCAGGTATTACTATTTTCTTGAGAGATGTAGCGGATGTACAAGATGGTATCGTGGAAATTGAGAAAATTGCACGTGTAGACCGTCAAAATACGATCATGTTGCAAGTATTTAAGCAATCTGATGCGAATGCCGTTGCAGTGTCGGAATTGGTACGTAATACAATTGCTACGTATGACAAAGAGGGGAATGTAATAGGTGGGGTAGAGAAAGATTATTCAGAACAAGGTGTTAAGATTTCGGTAGCAAATGACTCATCAGAATTTACATTGACAGCTGCAGACAACGTAATCCATGACTTGGTTATTGCGATTGTGTTGGTAGGTTTCATCATGTTATTCTTCTTACACTCGTTGCGTAATGCGGCGATCACGATGGTGGCTATTCCATTGTCATTGATTGCAACATTCATTGGATTATTGCTAATGGGTTATACGTTGAACTTGATGTCTTTACTGGGTTTATCTCTTGTAGTAGGTATTTTGGTCGATGATGCGATTGTGGTAATTGAAAACATTCACCGTCATATGGAGATGGGTAAAAACAAAGTTCGTGCAGCCTATGATGGTGCTTCGGAAATTGGTTTTACTGTAACAGCGATTACTTTAGTAATCGTGGTAGTATTCTTACCTATTGCGATGTCTACAGGTTTAGTGGCTAATATCTTGGCTCAGTTCTGTGTGACTGTAATTATATCTACCTTATTGTCTTTATTAGTTTCATTTACTGTAGTGCCTTGGTTGTACTCTCGTTTCGGTAAACTAGAATACTTAAGTGAGACTTCATTCTTCGGAAGAATCGTTCACGGTTTCGAAGCTGGTTTGGATAAGTTTACACACAAAATTTCGGATATCTTAAGATGGTCATTGCGTTCAAGAGGTAATAAAGTAATCACTTTATTAGTTTCTGTAGTATTGTTCGTTGCATCTATTGCCTTAGTTCCTGCTGGATTTATTGGTGCGGATTTCTTCCCATCCTCAGATAGAGGAGAGTTCTTCATGCAATTTGAATTAGAAAAAGATGCTTCTTTGGAGAAAACAAACATCTTAACGCGTCAAGCAGAAGATATCTTAGCTTCAAAACCAGAAATTGAAAAAATCATTACGACAGTAGGTCAATCTTCTGAAGGTGGTATGAGTTCGGCAACGGGTTCTCGTTACAAGTCCGAAATTCACGTTATCTTAACAGAAGAGGCTAAACGTAGCATGAACTCCAAAGTATTTGCGGTTCAATTGCGTAATGAGTTGCTACCAAAATTAGTGGGTGCAAAAATCAAATCTGTACCAGTAGGTATCATGGGAGCGGAGCAAGCGCCATTGAAGTTAACCATCATTGGTTCTACAGTAGAAGATGCACAAGAATTTGCCTTACAAGCTGCGGATTTATTAAGAGAAGTTCCTGGATCTCGTGATGTGAAATTGACTTCGGAATCAGGTAACCCGGAGATTTCGGTGAAAGTAGACCGTGAGAAAATGACTTCATTAGGCTTAAATGTGGCTTCAGTAGGTATGACCATGCAAACTGCTTTCTCTGGTAATACAGATAATAAATTCCGTGCAGGTGATAATGAGTATGACATTAACATTCAATTTGATGATAAAGGACGTACAAGTTTAGAAGATGTTAAAAAATTAAAATTCACAAATAGTACAGGTGCTAATATTTCCTTAGATCAGTTTGCTGAAGTAGAATACAGTTCTGGTCCAACGATGTTAGAGCGTCGCGACAAATCGCCTGCTGTATCGGTACAAGGTGGTGTAATCGGTCGTCCTACAGGTACTATTGCGGCAGAATGGGAAGAGAAATTCAGTCAGTTGCCTCGTAAAGCAGGTGTATCATACGTTTGGGGTGGTAACATGGAAAACCAATCTGAAGGTTTTGGTACATTGGGTATTGCGTTGATGGCTTCGTTAATTTTGGTTTACTTAGTAATGGTTGCTTTGTATGACAACTTTGCTACACCATTTGTCGTGTTATTCTCTATTCCTTTATCATTCATCGGTGCCTTATTAGCCTTAGCGTTGACGAATCAATCGTTGAACATCTTTACGATCTTAGGTATTATCATGTTGATTGGTTTGGTGGCTAAGAATGCGATCATGTTGGTTGACTTTGCGAACCACCGTAAGGAAGAAGGTATGAATACACACGATTCCTTGGTAGCTGCCAACCACGCGCGTCTTCGTCCAATCTTAATGACAACTATTGCGATGGTATTCGGTATGATTCCTATTGCTATTGCGACAGGTGATGGTGCGGATATGAACAGAGGTTTGGCGATCGTTATTATCGGTGGTCTATTATCTTCGATGTTCTTGACATTGGTAGTCGTACCCGTAGTATATTCATTAATGGATAGCTTAAAACGCCGTTTTGGTAAAGCAGAACCAACAAATTATGCTGCTGAAATGGTTGCGGATTACGTTCCTAACGAACATTACGTCGAAAAACACTAATAGTTGTTTGATAAATCTAAAAAAAGGAGGAAATTTTCCTCCTTTTTTATTCCTGAAATTCACAGAGTTAGTTGAAATTTTAAAATTATTTACTAAATTAAGTGCTGTAAAATTTGGTATTAAAGGCTTTTTACCTATATTTGCATCACCAAAACGGAAGAGGCTATACCCGGAAGTGATGGTTGAAGCATTCCTAGCTCAATTGGATAGAGCGTCTGACTACGGATCAGAAGGTTAGGGGTTCGACTCCCTTGGAGTGCACTTAGTTAACTGAAAGCCTAATTCTAACAAGGATTAGGCTTTTTATTTTGTCACAAAATAAACATAATAAAACTATGCTAAACCTTGTATTATTCGGTCCTCCAGGAGCAGGAAAAGGAACTCAATCAGAAAAACTTATTGCAAAATACAATTTGGTACATATTTCTACAGGAGATATTTTCCGTGCACACATCAAGGATCAAACTGAATTAGGAAAACAAGTAAGCCAAATCATTGCAGAAGGTAATTTGGTTCCTGACTCGATTACTATCGCTATGTTGGAAGAGGAAATCAAAAAGAATCCTTTGGCAACAGGTTTTATCTTCGACGGTTTTCCACGTACAGTAGCACAAGCAGAAGCATTAGACGCATTTTTGGATAGTATAGATACTTCGATTTCTGGTGTGGTGGCTTTGGATGTGACAGAAGAGGAGTTGACGCAACGTATCGCTAAACGCCAAGAGATATCTGGTCGTGCGGATGATGCAGCCGATAAATTGAAAAAACGTATTGAGGAATACTTCAGCAAAACTATTCATCTATTGCCTTATTACGAAGCACAAGGTAAGTTAACTAAAGTAAACGGTATTGGTGAGATCGAAACTATCTTCGCTGAATTGTCTGCTGTAATTGATAGCTACCAAAAATAATTTTTAAAAAAGATACATCTATATATGGCTCAAGGTTCAAATTTTGTTGATTATGTAAAAGTGTGTTGTCGTTCGGGGCATGGTGGGGCAGGATCTGCACATTTGCATCGCGATAAAACGACAATGAAAGGTGGGCCAGACGGTGGTGATGGAGGCCGTGGTGGACATATTATCCTAAAAGGTTCTTCGCAGCACTGGACGTTGTTGCACTTAAAATACCGTAAGCACATTATTGCGGCAGACGGTGAGCGTGGTGGTTCTGCATTGCGTACAGGTGCGACAGGTAAGGATGAAATCTTAGAAGTGCCACTTGGTACGGTAGCAAAAGATGCCGAAACAGGAGAAGTGATTTTTGAAATTACCGAAGATGGTGAAACAAAAATCTTGACTCCAGGTGGTAAAGGTGGTTTGGGAAATAACAATTTCAAATCAGCTACACAACAAACACCGCGTTTTGCTCAACCAGGTATGCCCGGTAAAGAGCAATGGGTGATTTTGGAATTGAAGGTATTGGCGGATGTAGGTTTGGTAGGATTTCCGAATGCAGGTAAATCTACTTTACTGTCTGTGGTATCAGCCGCGAAGCCTGAGATCGCAAATTATCCGTTTACAACGCTTGTTCCAAATTTAGGTATCGTAGGATACCGCGACAACAAATCTTTCGTAATGGCGGATATTCCGGGTATTATCGAAGGCGCTTCCGAAGGAAAAGGTTTAGGTTACCGTTTCTTGAGACATATTGAGCGTAACTCGGTATTGTTGTTTATGGTGCCTGCCGATACTGATCGTACGATAGAAGAGGAGTATACTATCTTGTTGAACGAATTGAAGTCATACAATCCTGAGATGTTGGCAAAACCTCGTCTTTTGGCGGTTACCAAATCCGATATGTTGGATGAGGAATTGGAAGAAGAAATGAAAGCACAGCTTCCTAAAGATATTTCTTACATCTTTATTTCTTCAGTTGCGGGTAAGAATATTACGCAATTGAAAGATATGCTTTGGAAAGCTATTAACGAGTAAAAAAAGATGCAAATTTATCGGTTTAAGAATCAGTAAGTTTGCTAAAAATTACCATAAAAAACGCAAAATAGTTTGCAGAAACGCATGAAATAGCTATCTTTGCATCACTTCAAACAACGAAGGATACTTCAAAAAAGAAGTAAGATTCCGTAGCTCAGCTGGTAGAGCAATACACTTTTAATGTATGGGTCCTGGGTTCGAGTCCCAGCGGGATCACAATCTAAAAAGCTCAATCGAAAGATTGGGCTTTTTTCGTTTTGCCCGCTTTGCACGAGAACCCAAGGGTTCGAACAATCTCGGTCAGGGTATGTGGATGAGCTTTGCGGGGATCAAGCAGAATTCTTGGGGGGAGTGTTAAAAATTTCTTAGTTTAGCATCCTTAATACAGATATCCCTTGCAAGAAGCCGAACGTAAATTATTATCTTTATTGCTACCCGAAGGGCTTTTGGAATACTTTCAGATTTTAGAAGTCGATCAAGTTGACAATCAACTCCATATTTATTTAGATGAGCTTAATATTGCTCCGACAGGCTATGAGAACAGCAAGTTGGAATCA
>PJUJ01000390.1_pt1 | contig 22727 bp, 16 predicted proteins | sample 1512321 | NCBI WGS metagenome assembly PJUJ01 (sample SAMN08177669, study PRJNA422409) | Feces metagenome, whole genome shotgun sequencing project. | isolation source: Chicken feces enriched on filter paper: beechwood xylan treatment | host: Gallus gallus | place: USA: Madison | collected 2015-01-15 | reverse complement strand
TGCTGGTCGTCTTGCAGCCTTCCCAATGATGAAGTTTTTAGTGTTTTTTTCAAAGTTCTTGCAAAACTCATCAACTATGCAGAAAATATCGGTAACTTTATCGTATGTAATCATGGTCTGGTGCATTGTTAAATATTTGAATTTCAGATACTTAAATACAAACATTTACCACCATGATTGCAATTTTAAATAGAATTAATAATCGAATTCAGGTTATAAACGTAATGAACACAAAAAAGGCTACCTTATCGATAGCCTAATCTTTATTTATTTGCAATTCTTACTTTTCATTTTCTTTCATAATGCGTATAAAATTAAGTCCCATAATCTTCGCAATATCCTTTTTCGTGTACCCTCTTTCTAATAATGCTTTGGTCAATAAAGGGAATTTTGAAACATCTTCTAAATATTGCGGAGTAGATTCAATACCGTCATAATCCGACCCCACAGCTACATGATCAATACCGACTTTGCTGACTAAATAATCAATATGATCAAGTAAAGTTTCTAACTTAGCATCCGCCTGAAATTGAAGTTCCTTTGGAAGTTTATAATATTTGCGTGAAGCCGACATATTTTCAGCAGGCTTTCCGAAATGGTTATCATACAATTGGTGAATACGAGATTCGAAAGCTGTATCCAAGAATCCTGAATAGAAATTTACACCCACTACACCCTTGTTTTTCTTTAAGGCTGCCAATTGCGCATCATCTAGATTTCTTGAATGTGGAGTCAACGTAGCAGCATTGCTATGTGAAACCAATATCGGTTTTGTAGAAACGGCTAACACATCATAAAATAACTTTTTACTACCATGCGAAAGATCAACCATCATGCCCAACTGGTTCATTTTACGGATGATTTCTTTTCCCTTTTTGGATAAGCCTTTTTGTTCATTTGTTGGCTTAGCATCCTCTACAGCAGCAGCTGTTGCCCAGGAAAGGTTATAGTTCCAAGTTAATGTCAAGTATTTGGCGCCCCGATTGTGCAAAGCTTCCAGATTCTCTACACTTTCTTCGATCATATTACCACCTTCAATACCGATTACCGCAGCAATTTTTCTTTGCTTTTGCAATTTGTAGATTTCAGCCACGGTTTTTGCTATTGCAATTTTATCTTTATTCTTCCTGATGACTTTTTCTAACGCATCAATTTGGTCATTAGCATGTTTGAAAGCATCTGTTTTCCACTTTTTATCATCTGACCATACCGCAAAAACCTGAACATCTACCCCACCTTCAATCAGACGCGGAATATCCGTATGCCCCGTGGTTAGCCTATTACTTATGTCGTGCCCATCCAAAATACTGGAAATAATCACATCGTTGTGACCATCTACCACTAATATATCCTTGTGTATTTTCTTATAATCTTCCTGCGCCTTAGCCATATATGCGAAAGAGAACATCGCTAAGAAATTAAGTATCAACGCTTTTTTCATTATTTTGCTTCGTTAATAGTTTCGTAAATAACATCTTGGATTCTACTGCGAATATTCAAATTCAGCAATTTCGTCGACACTTGCGGATGCACCCGGTTTGACAAGAAAATATAAATCAACTGATGTTTTGGATCTATCCAAATACATGTTCCCGTATAGCCGGTATGACCATACACGGATGAATTTGCTAATTTGGAAGGATATTCGTTTTTAGGGTTAGGATCAAAACGGTCAAAACCTAGACCACGACGGCTTGTTTTCGATTGGTTCGATGTAAACATATCCACCGTATTAGCTTTGAAATACCGTGAACCGCCATACTCTCCTCTATTCAACAACAACTGTCCATAAATCGCCAAATCATTTGCCGAGGCAAATAAACCAGCATGCCCCGCTACTCCTCCTGCCATTGCAGCTCCTTGATCATGCACAAAACCTTCTAACAATACCTTGCGGAATGAAGTGTCATGCTCAGTCGGAACAATACGAGATTTATCGAAACGCTTACGTGGGTTGTAACCTGCTGTTTTCATACCTATAGGTCTATATAACAATTCTTGCACATATTCTTCCATTGGCTTACTTGTGATGTGCTCTGCCACTTCTTTCATGACGTACATACTAATATCCGAATACACATAGTTACCGACAGGTTTTACCGCTGATTTCATCATCTCTGGCCACATCACCTCTTCATAGTAATTGTTTTTCAGATAAGCACTGTCCGCTAGCTGCACCTGATGTGTCGCAGAAGGAAAACGTTGTACATCTCCAGGCTTTAAGTTTTTATAAAAAGGAATAAATGGCGTAAATCCAGCCTCATGCAGCAACACCGATCTTAATTTAATATCTTTTTTGTTGGTAGATCTTACATCCCAAAGGTAATGTCCCATGGTGCTATCGAGATTAATAGCATTAGTTTCTTGCAAATGCATTACCACAGGTGTAGTTCCTGCAATCTTACTTACAGACGCTAAATCAAAAATATCCTTTACAGATGTTTTTTGTTTTGCTTCATAGGTATGGTGACCATAAGATTTCTCAAAAATCACTTGACCATTTTTGATTGCCATCACCACTAATCCCGGAGTCGCTTGCTCACCGATAGCTTCTGCTGCAATAGCATCAATTTTTTGAGTCATCTTAGCCACATTCAATCCTGAACCTTGACCATTTGTATACTGCAAACGCGTTTGAACAGTTTTCAATTTGGAATTTCCTTCTGTAATAGCAAGACCACCAAATACACTCATCGCAAGATTGCGCTGTGCTTCCTGAGAAAATTCAGGGTATATCAATTCAGATACTTTTCCACCGAATTGAGAAGTGTTCTGAATTTTACTTAAATCATTGTCTAAGAATTTACAGACAACGACATTTTTATTATTGGAAACAGCTTGATTTAATAAAGCAGCATTTGTCATGGATAATTCGGAAGCCGTACCCGCTACGATAATGGTATTGCTCAATTTTCCCTGTTCGTTCAACTGGTTTAGATCTATAACCGTAACATCCGCATAGCGCTCCAATTGTTCTATAAACGTACTGTATTTTGCTTTGCTAGGGACCGCAACGGCTATCTTAAGTTCATCCAGACGACCAAAAGGTATTGTTTTATTCTTATTCAAAAGTAATTGTGTCTTGTTGGTGATAGTCTGCTTGTACTGTGCATGGACAGCGGAAGACATCAACACTAAACATAAAAATAGGCTAGGTAGTTTGAAGTTTATTTTCATTATATAGCATGGTTTCTAACGTAAATGTACTAATAAAACGCACAAAACCGCAACTAAACTCCGTAACATATTCATTTCGTTTTATCCAGAATTTTAATTAACTTATATTTGAATTATGCCAGAAAAAGTTAATGATAAGACTATCTTTTCGCTTTTGGAAGTCACCAAAAGTATACAGCGTACTTTAGCAGATCGCTATAAAAGTCTTTATTGGATCAAAGCGGAAATGAACAAGTTAAATCATTACAAACATTCGGGACATTGCTATCCCGAATTGGTCGAGAAAAAAGATGGAAAAATAGTTGCTGAAATTCGTTCTATTCTTTGGAAATCGGACTTCGAACGTATCAACAGTTCTTTTGTTAAATTGCTCAACGAACCGCTCCGTGATGGCATCACCATTCTTTTCCAAGCAGGAATTACTTACGATCCGCTTCATGGACTGAGTCTACGTATCGTGGATATTGATCCTACCTTTGTGTTGGGAGAATTAGAACGTGAGAAGAAAGAAAGCATTCTCAAACTCCAACAAGAAGGACTTTTTGATGCGAATAAATTAGTTCCCTTTCCATTAATTCCCAAAAGGCTGGCTATTATTTCGGTAGAGACCAGTAAAGGTTTATCTGATTTCTTCAAAATTATCAATAACAATCCGTGGGGTTACAAGATCGAAACCACGTTGTATCCTGCTCTATTGCAAGGTGATAAATCTATTCCTTCTATCATCAAACAACTAGCTGTCATTGCGGAACGAACCGAATCTTACGACGCTGTGGCTATCATTCGTGGCGGCGGTGGAGAGGTAGGGCTTTCTTCTTATAATAATTATCATTTAGCAAAAGCAATTGCGATATTCCCAATTCCTGTTTTGACGGGTATTGGGCACTCTACAAATGAAACGGTCAGTGAAATGGTAGCCTACAAAAATGCCATTACGCCCAGTGAGCTCGCTGATTTTCTGATTCAAAAGTTCCATAACTTTTCCATTCCATTGGATCAGTTGCAAGAAAGATTGATTTTTCTATCTAAAAACAAATTTGAGCAAGAAAAAGCCAGGCTTCAAGGTTTTGCACAGTCCCTTTCTTGGTCAAGCAAAAACAGGCTACAACAGGAAAAACATATTGTCCTCATTCTATCGCAACGTTTACAACTTTTTAGTAAGCATTTTTTGAAAGAGCAATACAGTTCTTTGGAAAATATTACCCGTCTAATAAAAATGGCGGATCCCGCTCAATTGTTGAAAAGAGGTTTTTCTGTAACACGAATCAACGGTAAAGCTGTACAGTCGATTGCTGATGTGCAAGAAGGGGATATAGTGGAAACGCTCTTGCTTGATGGCAAACTTCAAAGTCAAGTTATTACAAAACAAAATTAATCATGGAATCAAACTACACCTATATAGATGCATTTAATGAGCTTCAGCAAATCGTTTCTGACATTGAAGCTGGAGATGTAAACGTAGATGAATTGGCTCAAAAAATCAAACGTGCTTCCGAACTTATAGCAGTATGCACAGCCAAACTTATCGCTTCAGAAGAAGAAGTAGATCGCTTGCTTAATCAACTTACAACTGAGACAGAACAGAATATTTTTACCGAAGAGGAATAGTAGTATATAGAAGGCAACCATTCTAATAACTTATAATTTGAAATTTATTTTATTAAGTATTAATTTTTGCTTTACTTTGCAATTTAGAATTAATCTTAATAAAAGTTGAAAAACAGCATCTGCCTCTGGTTAACTCTAATACTAGTCGGCGTATTAAATATTTCTTTTGCACAGATTGTTACCCTTAAAGGGAAGATTATTGGCACAAACAATAAACCTTTAGGATATACAACGATTCGTTTGAATGATGGACAACAAGTTACTTCATCTAACGGCGACGGCGAGTTCTTGTTCAGATTATCTCCAAATTTGCAGGAGGTTACATTAACTGTGCTTCATGTCGGCAAAAAAACGCAAAAAGTTAGGATTGAAAAAAGAGATTTTTCCATTTATAGAGAGATTAAATTAGAAGATCTCAGTCTTACTTTAGATGAAGTGTCCATCACCCCATCATATCAAAACACAAAAAACAGTAATTCATCCATATTTTTTGACAAGGAAACAATAGAAGCTACACAAGCATTTAGTATTCAAGATGTGCTGATGAATTTACCCGGCAAATCTACTATTGCGCCAGACCTAAACAAACTGAGCACACTAACCTTACGTGGTGGGAATTCATCCTTTGGTTCTGGCGCTGATGGGATTTTCAATCTTAATAATTCACTTGGGATTGCGATTATTATGGATGATATCACCATTAACAATGATGCCAATATGCAAAGTAGGTCTGCAAGCCGATGGGGGTTAACTAGCGCTACACTTTCGGGCGTAAATTACACCGACTCCTATCTGGGTGGCACACAGTCTGCGGGGAATTATGATGTAGCCTATCAAGGTATTGATTTAAGAGAGATTCCTGCAAATAATATAGAAAGTATAGAAGTAATACAGGGAGTAGCTTCGGCAAAATATGGAGAGATTACTGATGGAGCGATAATCATCAATAGACAAGCCGGCGAATCACCTTGGGCCCTCAATTTACAGTTGAACGGAGGCTCTGTTTCCTCTTCTCTAAACAAAGGGTTTTTACTTACAAAAAAACTTGGTGCTTTAAATATATCCACTAATTATACCTATTCAAATGCGGATCCACGAGATAAGATTAAATCATTTAACAGAATAAATCAATCGATCATCTGGACAAATCGTTATTTCAACATTTTAAAAAACACATTTTCCGCAGATTATAATTACAGAAATGACCATAGACGGTTTGATCCCGATGATGATGCGCAACAAATGTCTAAATTCTATAATAAAGGGATATCACTATCTAATCGTTCCTCTTTACAGACACAAAATAGATTCTTGAATACCATTAATCTTAATCTTAATTATTCTACTTCAGAACAATATTCATATAAACAATACATTTTAAATAGAGGCTTCCAAACTATTGCTATTAAGGATACTATTGGAATTTATGAAGGATATTTTATCAATGGTAATTATATAGCAGAGGAAGTCATTGTGGGTAAACCTATTTCTTTCAGTGCAAAAGCTGATGCTTATGCTCAATTTAATCTAGGCAATACATATCATCACATCTCCTATGGCCTAAATTACAACTTATCTAATAATGGAGGTAAAGGAATAATTAGCGATCCGGATAGGCCTCGTAGGATAATGAATGGAGGAGGAAATGAGAGGGCATATGATTTTGAACAATTACCAAATGCACAAAATTGGGGCGCTTACATAGAAAATAGTATTACAGGCAAAATTTCGGAAAAATCCTATATGGCGAATATAGGCTTTAGAGGTGATTTACAAAATGGGTATTTTACTCTACAACCTCGTATCAACACGAGCTTACGTTGGAATCAAAAATGGACATCGTCGGCATCATTTGGTATATCTTCTAAAGCTCCTACCCTAGCACATATGTATCCAGCGCCTGTTTTTATAGATATTGAGCTATTAAATATCTATGCGGGTGATTTGTCGAAAGCGCTATATTTAGTTTATACAGACAAGAAAATACTAGAAAATGATCATCTGAAACCTTCTATGTCCTCACAGGCAGAAATCGGAGTACAATATCACGGAAAAATATTGAGGTCTTCTTTTTATACCTACTACAAAAATAATTGGAACGGTTTCGAAACCGTAAACCAACCGCATAAATATACACTGCCTGATTACACATCAACTGTTGATCAAACCACTGGTATTATTACATACGAAGAATCTGGAAAAATGAACAACTATTTCAACTTCTATGGCTATGAAATGACTAATGGCGCAAAATCAACATCAATAGGTGCGGAATGGATGTTCAATTTTAATGCAATTAAAGCAATAAAAACAAACTTTTCATTAATAAACAATATTCAATACAACACGAATCAACGTTCGCAACCTACTAGAATTTTATTGGAAAATAACAGAATAATTTTACCTGATAAAACAAGTGTCACTTACGTAGAATACTCGCCAGATCATGGGAGTTATTTACAAGTTATGTCAAAAATAAACAGTTCGACACATATACCTAAAATTGGTTTTATTGTGAATTTCAGTGGAGATGTATTTTGGAAAGAGCGTAATAAATCTACTAATTCCATCTACCCTTATGCATATTACAATTCAGAATCAAGATATTTTATGGTAAATGAAAATCTGCTTACAAATGAACAATTTTTAAGTCTAAAGCGGACTTCGACGGATTTAATAGATGAAGAATTACCTTTTGTCTACACTATTATTAATATGTCTCTTGCAAAGGAAATTAACAAAAAATTCAGGATTAACTTAAATGCTTACAATCTATTCAATATAAGACCTGAGCATTTTAGAATATCTAATTCAGGAACAGAAATAATTAAAAAATATAATAGAAGACCAAGCTTTACAATTGGCACAAATATTAAATTCTAAAATATGAAAAATAAATTATTATTAATTGCAGCATGCTTTTTAACCATTTTTTCAGCATGTCAGAAAGATCCAGAACTAACACGCGCTGTTAAGTTTACGGTAGATATAAATGTGAAAAGTGACGAAAATTTAAATATAGTCTCTGAAGGAACTGTAGTGAACATTACAAATAAGACTAATGGTTCGACTTACCAGGCTATTGTAGCAAGTAATGGACAAGCGAATTTTGAAAGTATTACCCCAGGGAATTACACGATTAACGCAACACTTGTTGTAACAGGTCAAAAGTATACGGAATTAGCAGGTTACTATGTAGAAGATGATGTCAACTTTACAACAAGTAGCGACAATGTTGAAATTTTTGAAGATAAATCAATTACTCTAGAATTGAAATCGGGAAAAACTGGAGATTGGGTTTTTAAACAAATTTATTATGTGGGTTCAAATACCTCTACTGGTGCTGTTCAAAGAGATGTATTTGTAGAAATTTATAACAACTCGAATCAAATATTGTATGCAGATAGTCTTTACTTTGGCCAAGTTATTGGTAAAAATAACACCACAGCAGCAGACTATACTTTGCCAAACTTTCAATATGATTGGACTAAAGCTGTTGGTATTACAGTAGAAAGTGGCAAAGATGCAAATGAAGATTATATATACGCACACACCCTATTCCGTATTCCAAGTGATGGAACAGGCAAAAAATACCCTGTGCAACCAGGAGAGAGTTTTATAATTGCGGCGACTGCAGTGGACCATACGAATACATATGAATCCAATACTTCCGTACCCATTTCTGTAACAAACCCTGCATTGACAGTGAACTTAAATCAAGCCGAATTTGAGGTAAATCTGATTGAATTTTTACGACCAACTGATGGAAGTGCATATACACCCTTTCGTACAGATGTAGATAATATTAATGTACCTAATATGGTTGTGCTTCATGTATCTTCTGGAAATGATCTTGTATTAAATGCACTAGGTAGAGATGCTGTTTTTATAGCCGACACGAAAGGAACAAACTTCGTTATGGAAACCGTTAAAGAATTTGCTACACCAGACAAAAAGGAAATAACAGCTACTACCGCAATGTATAAACAAATTCCGACATCTGTCATCATAGACGCCGTAGAGTTTCAGCATCCTGTTGCGTCATCACGTGTTCCAAAACGATTACCAAATGTATTGGATGCAGGACGTACATTCGTACCAGGAGGACAATACTCGAGCCAATCTCTAGTACGTAAAACATTAAAAACGGTAAACGGGCGACGTATCTTAAAAGATACAAACAACTCGGAGAATGATTTTGGGTATTTAGAAAAAGCTAATCCTTCAAAATCAGCAAGTTCATTTATTGATTAATTATATTATGAAGTTCAGCTTATCCATAGTAATTTTATTTGTAAGTCTTTCATGCTTTGGACATCAATTGAGTTCAAATGATTCTATCTTTTGGGACAAATCCTATCATAAGAAATTGACATTTCAATTTGAAAATCCTAGCCTTGTAAGATTACAACAATATGAATATAATATAGGAGAAGCTGAACTTTCTTTCAAAAAAAAGCAGGGTGATTATAAAAGAGCCAAATCGGCTTATACTCAAAGCATTATTGATTTTGAAGCGAATGGTATATCACAAGTTGATAAATTTATTATATCAGGGAATTTCAAATTCAACAAAATATGGGAAGATAGTTTAGCCAACACCCTTCAAGGTGTAGACGATGACATCTCACCGTTTTATTATTTTGTACAAAAAGCCGGCAAATACGAGCGTCAAAATTTCAAGGGTAATGTACAAGTCCGTTATGCAGGATTTAACAATTTATTCCAACCTGGAATAAATTTTGACTATGCCACGCATTGGACCACGAGATCTGTAGACCCTAGACCAAGTGTCGGGTCGGTAGCTATAAAAATTAATCCTTTTGTTACTGCGCAATTGGGGCGACATCAAGCTTCTATCGGAATACTTTATGGATATGGCGATGAAGACAGTAATATTGGATACAAAAATAGAGATTATAACACCAGTATGCTGTATCCCGACAGAATATATTATACAAATCAGGGATTTGGTTTTATATCTCAAAAGGATACTGCTACCATGCGCAAATATGACCAGTATATTGGAGCCAATTTTAATTACAGCATCAAAAACCAGTCATTTGAAATGTATACTTCAACCAATATTGAGCAAAAAGTTACGAATAGTACTTATGATCAAAAGTTGAGACAGCGCTACAAGAAAAGAAGCGAATTCACTCTAAAAAACTTTAATCACCAAACCTTATTGGAATTGAAAGAAAGTGAACATGTAAATCATTTACTTGATTTTACAGTTAATTATCAAAAAGGAGTAGATTTCAATTACAACCTAAATTCAGCAAATTACATTGCTGAGCATTATAAATTAGGATTGGGCTATTTCTATACTTCAAACTTATGGAATATAGGATTAGATGGTAATATAAATAGTATGGAAAAAACGGATGCAGCTGCTGATCACTACCATTCATATTCGCAAGCGAATATAAATTTACATTTTTGCAACATCTGGGATTTAGGTAAAAATAAATTGGAAACAACGTTGATTCCAAACTACACTTGGAAAATTTCCAACACATTGAATGTTCCTTCTACACAGGTGAATGTATTCACTACCTCTACGGTGTATCCTGATTATGATTATTTTAATATGAATACATTAGGTCTGCATATCAATCTGAGTTATTTCATTCCATCCAATAAGAAATTAAGAGGAATGGAGATATTTACTAAAAATCAGATTTTATCCGTTTTAGAAAACACTAATAAAAACACCCTATCTTTGCAAAAAGGTAAATATAATTTGTGGCAAAGCCAACTTGGCCTAAAATTCTATTTATAAGGTAGAACTATGAAAAAAATAACATCATTAGGTCTTATTCTGATCGTTGTATTGTGCTCAGCTTTCTTGCATGAGAAACAAGAATCGTGGAGAGAACTTTACACTCGACCAATCTCTGAATGGCCCAAACCTACCATTGACAGTGGCGTGCAATGGCAAGAATTCAAGTCATTGCCAAAAATGGATACTATTGTTCTTAAAGGCTGGGAACGTCCTGTAGTTAGATTGGGAAAACTCTTATTTTTTGATCCCATACTTTCATCGTCTAATCAGATTTCTTGTAGCTCCTGTCACAATCCACAAACTTCTTGGGGAGATCATCTTACCGTGCCAATTGGACACGATCACACAGTCGGCACTCGTAATACCATATCATTGTTAAATGTTTACGCCCGTAAATCGATGTTTTGGGATGGAAGAGCTAGAACATTGGAAGAACAAGCTTTATTCCCAATTGAAGCTCATCATGAGATGAATATGGAATTGACAAAGCTTATTCCTAAATTAAAAGCTATTCCAGGCTACCGCAAACTATTCGAAGAAGCTTTTGGTGATGAAGATTTTTCTATGCCAGAAGTAATGAAAGCCTTAGCAGAATTTCAACGCACCTTATGGAGTCGTCGCAGCCGTTTTGATGAGTTCTTGGATGGTAAATATACGGCTATGACGGATCAAGAAATTGAAGGAATGCATTTGTTCCGTACAAAAGCACGGTGTATGAATTGCCATAATGGCCAATTCCTTACTGATGATAGTTTTCACAATATCGGCTTGACGTATTACAAAAGAAAATACGAAGATTTAGGTCGTTATGAATTCACTAAAAATCCAGCCGACGTAGGGAAATTCCGTACGCCTTCTTTGCGTGATGTGATGAATACAGCGCCTTGGATGCACAACGGATTATTCGAAGATATAATTGGATTACTTAATTTGTACAATAGCGGCATGATAATGAATAATCCCAAAACAGCAGAACAGCATGCCGATCCAATGTTCCCAAGAACAGATCCTTTATTGAAAAAATTGGATTTGAACAAAGAAGAGATTCAAGCTATTGCAGCCTTTTTGAAAGCAACAACAGCTACAAAATATAGAATGAATAGACCTGAATCATTGCCGCGATAAATAACATTCTCAAAAAATATCCAAAACCAGATGAACGAAGTAAGCATCTGGTTTTTTTCTTTTAATAGGAAATATATCCAATCATTTACTTTGATTTAACTTTCAACTTCTTAGAAATGATTAACTTTGTCAGTTATGCAAAAAAACAAGGATTTTAATCCCAAATCATACATCTTAATTAAAGGCGCTCGTGTCAATAACCTGAAAAACATTGACGTTGAGATTCCTAAAAATAAATTGGTCGTAATCACAGGTATGTCAGGTTCTGGAAAATCTTCCTTAGCTTTTGACACCTTGTATGCCGAAGGACAACGCCGCTATGTGGAAAGTCTTTCATCTTACGCACGACAATTTATGGGACGTATGCATAAGCCTGAAGTGGATTACATCAAAGGTATTGCACCTGCGATTGCAATCGAACAAAAGGTTATTACTTCCAATCCACGATCCACTGTCGGAACGTCCACAGAGATTTACGACTATTTAAAATTGCTTTTTGCTCGTGTAGGAAAGACCTACTCGCCTATTTCGGGAAATATTGTAACTAAAGATTCTGTATCAAGCATCGTGAGCCAAATCGTGGCTCATGAGATAGATTCAACAGTAACTATTTACAGCCCGCTGATTGCAAACAATCGCAAACTAAAAGAAGAATTGTCTTTGTTATTGCAAAAAGGATTTGTGCGCGTACAATTTGAAGACAGCATTCAAAAGGTTGAGAGTATTATTGAAGATAAATCCATTTCCAATAAAACATTTAAAACAGGTGATGTACGTATTGTAATCGATAGAATACGTTTGGATGGAGAAGATGAGACAGCTTCACGTTTGGCTGATTCCATTCAGACTGCCTATTTCGAAGGTAAAGGCGAATGCTTTGTGGATATAAATGGAGAAATTCACCATTATTCCGAAAGATTCGAATTAGATGGTATCAGCTTCGAAGAACCTTCACCAAACTTTTTCAGTTTCAACAACCCTTATGGTGCCTGTAAACGCTGTGAAGGCTACGGTAAAATCATTGGCATTGACCCGGATTTAGTAGTTCCTGACAAGAGTAAATCTGTATACGATGGAGCGATTGCTCCTTGGCGTGGAGAGAAAATGGGACAATGGTTAGATGTTCTGGTAAGTAAAGCGATTAAATTCGATTTCCCAATTCATCGTGCTTATGCAGATTTGACACCAGCTCAGCAAGAATTATTATGGACGGGAAATAAATATTTCCGCGGATTAAATGACTTTTTTACTGAGCTCGAAGAACAAACTTATAAAATTCAATACCGTGTTATGCTTTCGCGCTATCGCGGTAAGACGGACTGTCCTGAATGCAAGGGTACACGGTTGCGTAAAGATGCTGCTTATGTCAAAATAGCTGGAAAGTCTATTCTCGAATTGGTATTATTACCAATAGATCAATTACTAGATTTTTTCAAAAATCTTGAGTTAGACACTAATGAACAGATAATTGCCAAACGTCTTCTCACAGAAATAACTAACCGTATCCAGTTTTTGTGCGATGTAGGCTTGAGTTATTTGACCTTAAATCGCTTGAGCAATACCTTATCAGGAGGGGAATCTCAACGTATCAATCTAGCGACCTCGCTTGGTAGTTCGTTAGTAGGCTCCATCTATGTCTTAGATGAGCCAAGTATCGGTCTTCACCCCAAAGATACCAACCGTCTTATTGGCGTGTTAAAATCGCTTCGTGATATCGGCAACACGGTAATCGTTGTCGAACACGAACAAGAAATGATGGAAGCTGCAGATTATTTGATAGATATTGGTCCTGAGGCAGGAATCAATGGCGGACAAATGGTATTTGCGGGAAATTATCAAGAAATTATAAAAGACAAGAATTCCCTAACAGGTCAATACCTAAGTGGGGATCTAAAAATAGATGTGCCTACTTCGCGTCGCAAATGGTCAGATAAAATAACCGTTAAAGGCGCGAGAGAGAATAACTTACGCAATATTACGGTTGACTTCCCTTTAAATGTTTTCACCGTGGTAACTGGTGTTTCAGGATCAGGAAAAACCTCTTTAGTAAAACGTGTTTTATATCCCGCTTTACAAAAAACAATGGGAAATTATTCTGGTGAACAAACAGGCCAATTTGATGCATTAGATGGTGATATTTCACAAATCGAACAAGTGGAATTGGTTGACCAAAATCCAATTGGTCGTTCTTCTCGCTCAAACCCTGTGACTTATGTCAAAGCTTGGGATGAAATTCGCACATTATATTCTGGCTTGCCCGCAGCCAAAGCAAACGGCCTAAAGCCAGCTGCTTTCTCCTTTAATGTAGAAGGAGGTCGCTGTGATGTATGTCAAGGGGATGGTGAAGTTAAAATCGAAATGCAGTTCATGGCAGATATCGTTTTGCCTTGTGAGGCCTGTGGCGGAAAGCGTTTTAAACCGCACGTTTTGGATGTGACTTACAAAGAAAAATCCGTTTCGGATATTCTGGATTTAAGTGTGGATGAAGCGTTGGAATTTTTTGTGGACCAACCTAAAATCTTGAATAAACTTAAACCATTACAAGATGTTGGGTTAGGCTATGTGAAATTAGGTCAATCTTCAAGTACTCTTTCTGGTGGTGAAGCGCAACGTATCAAATTGGCTTCTTTCTTAATAAAAGGTAACAACAGCAAAAAGACCATTTTTATTTTTGATGAGCCGACGACAGGACTCCACTTCCACGATATCAAAAAACTTTTACGCTCTTTCAATGATTTAATTGCTTTGGGGAATAGTATTTTGGTAATCGAACATAATATGGATATGATCAAGTCTGCAGACTGGGTGATTGATATTGGTCCAGAAGGCGGACAGCGCGGAGGAAATGTGGTTTTCACGGGAGTTCCAGAGGATTTAGCAAAATGTAAGGAAAGTTTTACAGGTCAATATTTGCAAAGTCACCTCAAATAACCTTAACTTTTAAAATACAATTTTATAAGTATGAAAAATAAAATATTTGCCGTTCTTATTGCGCTCATCACTTGCTCAAATTGGACTTTTGCACAAGTAGAAAGACCAAAGCTCGTAGTCGGGCTAATGATAGACCAAATGCGTTGGGATTATCTGTATCGTTTTGCTGACCGCTATAGTGATGAAGGTTTCAAAAGAATACTAAAAGAAGGTTTTTCTTGTGAAAATACGCTGATTCCTTATATTCCTACATATACAGCAATAGGACACAGTTCGGTATATACAGGCTCCGTTCCCTCCATCCATGGTATTGCTGGTAACGATTGGATTATTCAATCTACTGGACAAGGTATGTATTGTACCCAAGATGACAATGTAGAACCAGTAGGTTCAAAAGAAAAAGAAGGCAAACAATCTCCACGCAATCTTTTGGCTTCTACTATCACTGACCAACTCAAATTGGCGACAAATTTCCAAAGTAAAGTCATAGGTGTTGCCATCAAAGACAGAGGCGGAATTCTTCCGGCTGGCCATTTCGCAGACGGGGCTTATTGGTTTGAAGCAAAATCAGGCAATTGGATTACCAGCACATTCTACATGAACAATTTGCCAGAATGGGTCAACAAATTCAATAAACAAAAACTCGCTGAAAAATATTTAAAACAAGATTGGAATACGCTTTACCCCATAGAAACTTATGCCAATAGTATTGCGGATGATAATATCTACGAAGGTAAATGGGCTGGAGAAAAATCTCCTACATTTCCGCGTAAGACATCTGAGTTGATGAAAGATGCGGGATTAGAACTGATTAAAACCACACCTCAAGGCAACACTTTTACATTAGACTTCGCGAAAGCGGCTATTGAAAGTGAAAAGCTTGGGAATAATCCTACAAATAATACGGATTTCCTTTGTGTAAGTCTTTCCGCAACGGATTATGTGGGACACCGCTATTCCCTTTCGGCAGTAGAAATCGAAGATACTTACCTGCGTTTGGATAGAGATATCGCCGATTTCTTAAAATATTTGGATAAAACAGTAGGTGAAGGAAACTATACATTCTTCTTAACCTCAGATCATGCTGCATCATACAATCCATTATATTATACAGATCAAAAAGGTAATGGAGGTTATTTATTCTTACGCCAAATTCAAAAAGAAATTGATGCGGAATTAACTGAAAAATTTGGTCACAAAAATCTTGTAAAAAGCTTAATGAACTACCAAGTTCATCTAAACAACAAATTGATTGATTCTTTAAGTTTGGATGCTGAGGCTATCAAAAAGACAATCATCAAAAATTTGAAAAAACAAGAAGGCATTGCCTACGTCGTCGATATGGAAAATGCCGATAATATGTTTATCCCTGCTCCTATCCGCGAAAAAATCATTAATGGTTATAATCGCAAAAACTCTGGTCCCATTCAGATTATTGCCGAACCACAATGGTATTCGGGTACACCACGCGGCACGGGTACGACACATGGTGTATGGTCTTCTTACGACTCACATATTCCTTTATTGTTTATGGGCTGGGGCATCAAACCTGGTGTGAGCAACAAAGAAGTATACAGTATTGATATTGCACCTACATTAGCTTCTTTATTGCATGTCATGGAACCAAATGGTTCTATTGGTAAACCAATTGTGGAAGTCTTAGGGCAATAAACAATAAAATTTTGTATTTTTGAGAGTTAAAATCCATACTTATGATTTCTAAAAAGACAAAATACGCCATTAAAGCATTAATGGTTTTGGGAAGAAACTACGGGAAAGAACCTATGCAGATCATCAAAATTGCCGAGGAAGAACGTATTCCTAAAAAGTTTCTTGAACAAATCTTATTAGAAATGAGAAACGCGGGTATTCTTTATTCTAAAAAAGGCGCTGGCGGTGGTTATAGCTTGAATAAAGCTCCCGAAGACATCTTCTTGTCGCAGATTATGCGTCTTATAGATGGACCTATTGCATTATTACCCTGCGTAAGTTTGAATTTCTACCGTTCGTGTGACGAATGTACCGAAGAACACGCGTGTGGCATTCGTGATACTTTTGTAGATGTACGAAACGCTATGTTGCAAATCTTAAACGATACAAGTATTGCCTCTCTAATCAATAAAGAAGCAGAACTAGGTTTTAGCTTAGAAAGCTAAAACTTTCATAATAAAAAAAGGACGCCCTTGCAAATTATTTTCAAGGGCGTCCTTTTTTATCAGTAGTTTTTCGCTTTAAAATGCATTCTTCCACATCATACTTTCTACAGGGCGAATGGTTTTGTTATTGTATTTTGCATTGCCTTTACTATTGTATAGCGTTTCTATATCACCTTCTACTACAAAATATATCAACTGCCCGATAGGCATACCTGCATATACACGCACAGGCTGTGCAACCGAAATTTCTAATGTCCACGTATTGCAAAAACCTACGTCACCTTTTCCTGCTGTGGCATGAATATCAATACCCAAACGGCCAGTACTTGATTTACCTTCTAAAAAAGGAACATGACCGTGCGTTTCTGTATATTCAAGTGTAACACCCAAATACAATTTACCTGGCTCCAATACATATCCTTCAGCTGGAATCTCAAAATGTTGAATCTCATTATGCTTTTTCGCATCCAACACCGCATCTTTATATGTAGCTAAGTACTTGCCCAAGTGCACATCATACGAATTGGTACCTAGGCATTTTCTGTCAAACGGCTCGATGACGATGCTACCTTTATCTATTTCTTCGAGAATTCTTTTATCGGATAAAATCATACGGATTAATATTACATTGGCAATAAACCAAATAGGTTTCAAAAATACAGTATTCAACGTAGTCAACCAAATCAAAAGATTGATAGATGCGATTTTTTATGGGCAATATTTGTACATTTGGTTATGGCGCTAGTTTATCTCAGAGAATTAAACCAAGAAACCAAATTTGCTATTTGGAAAATTGAAGAATCGACCGAGGAATTGTTGAGCAAACTTCAATTAGACGATAACGAACAAGACAAACTACGCCAACTGAGTAAGGGCAAACGTACGCTGCACTGGCTTGCTACACGCGTACTCTTACGTTATCTTTTGCAAACAGACAACTATATCAATTGTCCTTCGGATACGAATGGAAAACCTTATTTGCCCGATTTTCCCTATAAAATATCGTTAACACATTCTTACGAATATGCAGGTGTAATGCTGAGCACCAAAGGCGAATGTGGAATGGATTTGGAATTAGTAATGGACAAAGTAGTACGCATCAAAGAAAAATTCCTCAAACCTGAGGAATTAGAATTTATCCAGCCAGAGCAAGATGTCCTACAGCTGTATGCGTGCTGGTGCGCCAAAGAAGCTGTTTACAAACTGCAAGGCAACAAAGGTGTTTCCTTTTTGGAAGATATGACCATCAAACCATTTAACTATAAGCCGCAAGGGGTAATGACGTTGGATTTAAGAAAAGATGGTCTTACAAATACCTATCAAGTATATTACGAAGAATTCCAAAATTATATGTTAGGCTACGCTGTAGAATAACTATTCCAAACTTTCTTCTAGCATCTGTTTTTTCAACGCGAGACGCTTGTTTGCTTTATATATCTTCACAGCAATCAGAAAATAAGACAGCAATAATGGCCCATAAACTAACCCCATCAAACCAAATAGCGGAATACCAATAACCACACCCACTACGGTTATAATCGGGTGAATATCCCCTACTTTCTTCGCTATAACCAAACGTAATACATTATCAATGTTAATAACCAACCCAAAGCCCCAAAGCAATAAGCCCACGCCTTGCCATGTCATTCCTTGAGAAATAAGAATTACCGCAGCAGGAACAAAGATTAGTGGCGGACCTAATAGCGGAATAAACGACAAGATAGCACAAATAACTCCCCAGAAAAATCCATCGCTAGCTCCAAAAATCCAAAATCCTAGAGCCAAACAGCCCCCCTGCACTATAGCGATAAACGTCTGCCCTATGATATTGGAATAGGTAATATTCTTCAACTCTTCACCAAAAGCTACCGCATTTTCTTCATCGAAAGGCATATAATGGACGAAGCTATTTTCAAAGCCTTTATAATTGATAAAAAGAAAATATAAGATAAAATACATAACGGAGACTTCCAAAAAGACATTTGCAGCTCCACCTAAAACTAAAGTCAATAGCCCTCCCAAGTAAGCTGCACTAGACTCCAATTGCTCCTTAATAACATCAGGTTTGCCTAGCAAATCACCGACAAAATTATTAATCGCATCAATGAGTCGAGTTACCCATTCTGGGTTATTTTTAAGTTCCATAGCTTTGTTTACAAGCATAGCTCCTATCCCTATAAATGGAAGAACGATAATGAATAGGGAAAGAATAATGATGAAAACCGAAGACAAGGGTCTAGGCCAGCGCCATTTTTCTATTAAGAAAATATTAAGATTACGGAATAGGGCATACATCACGAATGTACCCAGGAAAGCACCATAAATACCTTTCATGGCATACAAAAGAATACCGCCTAAAACCAGAACGATAATCAAAATAATGATATTGCGTTCTTTTTGCGAGAATACTGGGTTATTCATAGAGAAAAAGACTTTATGAATAACAACAAACGATTAAAAGTTTGGTTTGCGCTTTTCTAAAAATGCTGCGACCCCTTCCTTCATATCATCCGACTCGAAGCACTTTCCAAACAATTCAATTTCTTTTTCAAAACCTTTTTCTGGATTTTGAATCCCTACATTAACAGCCTCAATGGCTGCAGCAATTCCTGTCGCAGAACGAGAATACGTGCGTTCTAGAAGGGAAATAGCCTTGGGTAAAAGATCGGTGTGTGACTCTACTACATGATTTATCAATCCCCATTGAAGCCCATCATTAGCCTCAATCATATCTCCCGTCATAATCATTTCCAACGCTTTTCCACGTCCTACCAATTGAGTCAAACGCTGTGTACCACCATAGCCAGGAATAATTCCTAAAGAGACTTCTGGTAAACCCAATTTTGAGGAAGAAACCGCTACTCGAATATGACAAGACATCGCTACTTCTAAGCCGCCACCAAGGGCAAATCCATTGATTGCAGCAATGACAGGTTTTGAAAACGACTGAATTTTGTCCATCACCTTTTCATGCCACACACGTGACAACTCACTTGCTTGAGATGCGTTCAGCGAAACAAATTCTTTAATATCCGCACCAGCCACAAAAGCTTTTTCACCCTTACCGGTGATTATGACTCCTCGGATCCTAGAATCTTGTGATATTTCGTCTAATACTGCTGAAAGCTCCGCAAGCGTTTTGCCGTTCAAGGCATTGAGCTTTTCTTCTCTATTGATGGATATAATAGTTGTTTTGCCTTGCTGTTCTAACAGCAAATTTTGATAAATAGACATACGTTTAAAAACTAAAGTGTAGTGAGAATCTGAATCTATCCCTTATTGGTTCTTTGATCTCGTTGTACGTCATGCGTACATAATATTGAACGCGTAATACGCGGAAAATATTATCCAACCCGACATATCCTTCCCAATACGGCTCTTTGCCCATCACATTGGTCATGATCTTTCCCTTATCATCTTTGTCAAAATAAACCACATCATTACTCAAATATGGATTGTTCTTAGCAGATAAATCTCCCCAAAACATACGTGCTCCAAATAACTCTCTCCATTTCAATGTCTTTACGAAAGGTATCTTATTGAGCAAAAACCCATTCAATTTATGATTATATGAGAATTTAAGGAATTGATCCGCTACAAACTCCATCGAATTGACGCGTTCATACGAGATACTATGTCTATCCTTTATCTCCTGGATATTTGGCATTTCTAACAAAGGATAAGGCAATGTACCCCAAATCTTGCCTGCAGAAACTGTTACATCACCAAAGCCCAGTTGATTTAAGAATAATCTCTTGGACACCGATAACCGTAATGCATCGTAGTTATAATCTCCTCCCAAAAATTCCTTTAGGCCTTTATTATACTGTAATGTAAAAACTGGATATCGCTCTATTATGGTGTTTCGTGTAAGATTTCGATAATAGAATTTTTCATTTGGCGCCCATCGCAAGGCGAATTGAAGATCACTTGTGTTGATTGTATTTAAGAATTGGGTAGAATCCGCAGAAAGTGCAAATTGCAAATTTCCAATCGGATTTCTACGCTGCACCGTCATTTGAGATGATAAGCTGACATGATTGCCAAATTCTATCAGATGACCTAATCGATATGCATCTGTATTTAAAAATTTGGTTGGACGATTCGATCTAAAACTTCTGAAAAAACTATCGCCCTTCAAAAATCCTAAGCCTTTTCCAGGCTCAAAAATATCGTGCTGTACTAATGCTTCCACATAATGAGCAGGAAATGTAGTAACGGATTTACCATTTAAAGAAATCGCTGTTCGCAAATTATACTTAAATTCTCGATCTGCAAGACCATATGCCATATATCCTTCAAGATAAACTTTTTCGGAAAATGCTGCTGTAGTACGCCCTCCTATACGAATTCTATTACCTTCTACTTCATTTTGATGATACAGATATTCTAAAGGACCCAATTCCACTTTGCCTAATGAATAATAACCTTGAGACACCAAATAGCCCAGTGCCATTATTGTACGGACAGAAGATATATTATTTAGGCTATCCATATTCGTGTACGTGTTCTGTTCACTTGCCGACAGTTCTACAGGTCTATTGCCTTGTAAAGTAAACGTAGGAGACAATCTCTTCTCTACAGGCGCTCCCGAGAAAACATTTTCTGGAGGAATATTACTCAAATCATACTTTCTATTTACACTCGTACGACGCCCAAAGAGCGCATCCCGTGTTTTACGACCAAATAAAACTGTAATATCAGTAGTGTCCTGTAGCATGACACCTGAAGCATCTTTATAATACGACAATCGTAATCTTAAGTCATTTACCCAACTAACATTCGCCTTTTCGTCCAATTGCAAAGTGGCTGATTTTACAGCATATCGACCATCCATTGAGATCGCTAACTCTCCCTTGAACAACAGGTCGGTAGGATTACGTGGTTCAAATTGCAGACGTACATAAATATCTTTATTGGTACGGATAGTATCCCTCACATAGTACTTATAGTACAATTTAGCATTACTCGCAATAGGACTTAGGAATTGCTTATTGATGAAATAGACACTTTCTTCGTAAATATCAATAGGCTGAAACATATAGCCCATGAAAGACTCAATATTAGCGTTGTTGATATATCTGGAGTCAAATTCTGTTTTTTCTTCGGCTTTTATAATTTTTTTTGTTCGTGCTGGATTTTGTTGCACATAATTGTCTGATATCGATTCAAACATAAAGATGCTTAATGCTTCTTGGTCATCGACAACTCCGCTATCCACATTCGAATAGAAAAACGCTAAATCTTTATCACTTTTTTTGAAAATTCTTTTTGGATCTAATAAACCAAATTTGAGCTTTTCATACTCCTCATAATACAAGCTATCTTTTTTTTCTAACTTGTTAAGACTTCTATTTTTTATAACCAAATCAATCAGTTCAGTGGCTGGATTTCGATTATTATACTTTTTCTTCCGATTTACTTCTACTGCCTCTATTTGGAAACTGGTATGTTCTAAAGCAATTTCTACATAGGCAACTCCAGAATCTATCTTAACCCGCTTATCATGGTATCCCAAAGCGGATACAAAAATTTCACTCGTTTGCTTTTGAATGAGTAGTTGAAAATTCCCTGATTTGTCAGTAGAAGCACCCGTGTTGTTTTCCTCGCATTTTATGCTAGCGGTGGTTATAGCCTCTTTGGTTGTTGCATCGACAACCTTACCTTTAATACGTATTTGACCTTGTAGATTCAGCACTGAAAATACAAAGATTAGCAAGGTATATAAGGATCGTATCAGATAATTCGGCACTCTTTCCATAAGTATTTGAGGTCAATCATAAAGATACAATTTGTGTCTAAAGTTCAAAATTAATCTAGTGAACTACCCATTTGCTAAAGACAAATGGGCTTCGGGCTTCACAGACTTGTGCTTTGTTGCTAAAGTCTTATTTGAGTCTCCGCCCGTGTAATCGCCAGTTCCTGACGATATTATTTTTAAT
>PJUJ01000389.1_pt1 | contig 22756 bp, 19 predicted proteins | sample 1512321 | NCBI WGS metagenome assembly PJUJ01 (sample SAMN08177669, study PRJNA422409) | Feces metagenome, whole genome shotgun sequencing project. | isolation source: Chicken feces enriched on filter paper: beechwood xylan treatment | host: Gallus gallus | place: USA: Madison | collected 2015-01-15 | reverse complement strand
TGGGTAGAAAGCATCCTGATATCCGTTAAAGCTTAATTTAAAGATACAAAAAAAGGAGTAGAAAATGCACTTTCCACTCCTTTTTTTTGGCCCAATATAAAAGGGGACTTTTTCAGTGCCCTCGTAAAAACTTACTAAGCCTTTTTATGAGGTGAAATTGCTTTTTATTACATGGCTTCTGCCACCACTTCTTCCACTTCCGGAACCATGCGTTTTAATAAACCTTCTATCCCAGCCTTCAACGTAATAGTCGATGAAGGACATCCACTACACGAACCCCTCAATTCCACCGTCACTGTTCCATTCTCAAAAGATTTATACGCAATAGCACCACCATCTTGTTCTACAGCTGGTCTTACATAATCATGTAATACTTGCTGAATTTTTATTTCTACATCCGTACCGTCAAAAGTAATTTCTTCATCTTTTGCAATCTCTTGGATTTTTAATTCTGATTCTACAGCACCCTTTACGAATTCTTTCAATAATGCTTCGATATCACTCCAATCTGCATCTTCAGTTTTAGTAATAGTCACAAAATTGGAAGCAAAGAAAACACCATTTACAAAGTTGAATTTGAATAATTCACGTGCAAAAGGAGATTCTTGTGCTTTTTCTCTATCTGGATAATCTACGCTACCATTAATAAGAAGTTTGTTAACCAAAAACTTCATTGTTGATGGGTTAGGAGTAGACTCTGTATATACGTTAATTGTTGCCATTTCTTAAAAAGTTATACAAATATAGGGCTTAGAATATTTCGAAACGTCATTAAATCGTAAAAGCTTATAAAGACACCCCTGTATAATTCCAAGGTGTTACATTTTTGATTTCTGCTTTTACTTCCTCGCTAACATTCAAACCTTCTACGAAGGTCGCAATAGTTTCTTGGGTTACGTGTGAATTAGTACGAGTCAAGTCTTTCAATGCTTCATATGGTTTTGGATAACCTTCGCGGCGTAAGATCGTTTGAATAGCTTCAGCAACTACTGCCCAGTTGTTTTCCAAATCTTTTTGGAAAGCCTCAGCATTCAAAATTAACTTACGCAATCCACGTAAAGTTGATTTGAAAGCGATTAATGTATGCGCGAAAGGAACACCGATATTACGTAATACTGTTGAATCTGTTAAATCACGTTGCAATCTTGAGATTGGCAATTTAGCCGCTAAATGTTCTAAGACAGCATTTGCAATACCCAGGTTACCTTCTGCATTTTCGAAATCAATAGGATTTACCTTGTGTGGCATTGCCGATGAACCGATTTGTCCAGCAGTGATTTTTTGTTTGAAGTAATCCATAGAGATGTACGTCCAAATATCACGACAAAGGTCGATGACAATATTATTGATACGTTTTAATGCATCACAGCTTGCTGCAAAATTATCGTAGTGCTCGATTTGTGTTGTCGTTTGCGAACGGTCCAGACCTAATTGCTCATTCACGAATTTATTACCGAAAGCAACCCAATCCACTGCAGGATAAGCAACATTATGCGCATTGAAGTTACCTGTTGCACCACCGAATTTTGCCGAATAAGGAACAGCGGTCAATGCGTTTACTTGTTTTTCGATACGCTCGATGAAAACTTTGATTTCTTTACCAAGACGAGTAGGAGATGCTGGTTGTCCATGTGTACGAGCCAACATCGAGATATCTTTCCATTCTTCTGCTAAACCTTTTAGCTCATTCAACAGTTCACTCACTGTAGGAAGGTAAACCTTGTTGATTGCTTCTTTCCATGAATATGGAATAGCTGTATTGTTGATGTCTTGAGAAGTCAATCCAAAGTGAATGAATTCTAAAGAGTCGTGTAATCCGAGTTTTTCAAATTCGTTTTTAAGAAAATATTCTACAGCTTTTACATCGTGGTTAGTGACTTTTTCCGTGTCTTTGATCCATTGAGCATCTTCAATACTGAAATTTTGATAAATGCTTCTCAATTTATCGTTCAAAGAACCATCAAAATGTGCTAATTGAGGAATTCCGGATTCAGCAAGCGCGATGAAATATTCCACCTCAACTAATACACGGTATTTGATAAGGGCAAACTCTGAAAAATAGTCAGATAATTCTTTCGTAGCATTGTAATATCTTCCGTCTACGGGAGTTACGGCTGTAAGCGATGATAATGTCATAAGTTAAAATAATATAAGTCTGAAGGACTAATTAAGTTAGCTCCAAAAATACGAAAATAAAGTACTTATTGGCAGATTATTATAAACAAAAAAGCCCGTGTCATTTAGAACACGAGCTTTTTGGAGTATCTTAACTCTTATCGGAATTATTGAGCGTTAGCTACTGAATCAGCGATAGAATCAACAACTGCAGTAGCTGAATCAGCTGTAGCGTTGATAGAATCAGTTAAAGCTGAAGCTGTAGAATCGATAGCGTTAGTTAAAGAATCAGCAGTTTCTTCAGTTTTAGTAGTGTTGTTACATGAAGCTACAGTTAAAGCTAATGCTAAAAATCCGAATGCGAATAAATTTTTCATCTTTTTAAATTTTCTATTTTAATTGAAACAAATTTGTTTACTATACCTATTAATACGGGTAACTCTAAAAGGTAACCCAAAAAATAAAACTTTTTTTATTTTTCTTTTAACACCTTGATTATCAGGTGGAAAAATTGTTAATTGTCTTATTTCGGATGCAAATATAGTACAGTTTTCTTGAAATGCAACAATAAAAAGTTATTTTAATACAAAAAAGAATTATAGCTAAAGGAGAGATTATGTTTGAAAAAGTTCAAAAGTTGATAAAGTTGTTTAAATCTGTGGATTTAGCGCAACTGGACAAATTATCCCAGAAAGTGGATTTGGCTGCGGTCATAAATTCTGTTTCTAAAATGGATGAGCACCAATTGCAAATGGCTATGAAAATGTTGACATCGCAAAAGAAAAAAAAGGATCCTCCTCCAATTGAGGCAGATTTTTATTCAGTTGAAGAAAAATTGTCTCACGAAGATCGCGCTTTGCAATTAAAAGTTAGAGCATTTTTGGAAGCTGAAATAAAACCTCTTGTCAATAATTATTGGTTACATGATGAATTCCCTTTTGAGATTATTCCAAAATTAGCAGAGCTTAATGTTTGCGGATATGTATATGAAGGCTATGGCTGCGCTGGAGGAACTTCCTTAATGGATGGAATTATTGCGGCCGAATTTGGACGTATTGATCCTTCGATTGCTACTTTTTTAGGTGTGCAAAGTGGTTTAGCAATGGGTTCTATATATATGTGTGGTTCGGAAGAACAAAAGCAGGAGTGGTTACCACAAATGCAGCAACTGAAAAAGATAGGGGCATTCGGTTTGACAGAGCCTGAAGTAGGATCGGCTACGGCTGGAGGTTTGACTACTACATGTCGTAAGACTGCCGACGGTTGGGTTCTGAATGGTCAAAAGAAATGGATTGGTAATTCCACTTTTTCGGATATTACTATTATATGGGCTAGAGATATTGAAGACAATCAGGTAAAAGGATTTATAGTTCGGAAAGAAAATCCAGGTTTTTCGGTAGAGAAGATAAAAGGTAAGATGGCTTTGCGAATTGTTCAAAATGGGTTAATCACACTGACGGATTGTTTAGTTCCAGAATCCGATCGTTTGCTTAATGCCAATAGTTTTAGAGATACTGCAAAAGTATTACAAATGACTAGGGCAGGAGTAGCGTGGATGGCGGTAGGCTGTGCGCGTGGAGCTTACGAGAACGCTTTGGAATATACATTGAAGCGTGAGCAGTTTGGTAAACCTATTGCATCATTCCAATTGATTCAAAATCATTTGGTAGAAATGCTCTCCAATTTGACGGCGATGCAAACATTAACCTATAGATTATCCGAATTACAAGATGAGGGAAAACTGAAGGATGAGCATGCTTCACTAGCGAAAGTATTCTGTACGTTGCGTACAAGAGATATTGTTTCACGTGCGAGAGAAGTTATGGGGGGAAATGGTATCTTGTTGGAATATAACGTGGCAAGATTTTTAGCGGATGCGGAAGCTATATACTCTTACGAAGGAACAAAGGAAATCAATTCCTTAATAGTCGGTCGCAGTATCACAGGTTACAGCGCCTTTGTATAAAAAAATAACCGGGAACTCGCCAGCTCCCGGTTAACCTTTAACAATCCTGAGAATTAATATAATGAAAATTCTACGCGGCGATTTTGTTGACGGCCTTCTTCTGTGCTATTAGAACTAATAGGGAATTTAGAACCATGACCTGCAGTTTCAATTTTGCGAGATTCTACACCTTTTGAAACTAAATATGCTTTTACAGCATCTGCACGATCTTTAGATAATTTTTGATTTACAGCATCTGAACCAATATTATCCGTATAACCATCTAACTTTAAATTATATCCTTTATCTTTCATTAATTCAGCAACTTTATCTAAGTAGCTAAATGAAGAAGAACGGATAGTTGCCTTATTGAAATCAAATTCTAGATTTCTTACTGCTTCAATAACAACTTGCTTTTCACCATCAGTTAATTTAAGTTCTGGAAGAGGACATCCTGCTCCATCCACTTTTGTTCCGGCAGGTGTATTCGGACATTTGTCATAAATATTAGCTACACCATCATTGTCGTCATCTTTTAAATCTTTAGCTAATTTGCTCAATTGATCATTGATAGCTTGTTGAGATTTAAGAAGTGCATCTTGACCAGCTTTTAGCTCATCATATTTAAGAGCTAATAAGTCATTGGAGTTGCTACGTTTTGTATTTTGAATGAATGCTTTTGATTTCGATCCTAATGCAAATTCAACTCCAGCGTGTAGGTAAGAGAATAAATCGTATGGGAATGAATGATTAGTTTTTCCGTCAAAATAATCATTAGTCCAGTTGAGTTGATAGCCTAAATCTAAATTAACACCTTTGCTTACAACGAATTTAAGTCCTAAATCTACTGGAATGAATACTCTGTTTAAATCCGTTTCTGATGAGCTAGAGCTTCTATTTAAATTCAAATACCCGATACCCGCTGACAAATATGGTCTTACTACATTTGAATTGAATAAATTAGAAACATACTCTCCAGAAAAAGCAAAAGACCATGGAAGTTTAGTTTCAAATTGTGTAGTAGAATTTGATTCTTCACGGATTTTACCACCTAAATATTGTAACTTAAACCCAAAATTTGGAGATAAATGTTTTTTAAGATATGCGCTATAGCCTAATTCTAAATTACCTTCATTAAAACCAAATTTATTTTCTTGGCTTAATAAACCAACATTGAGGCCCATTGACCAAGTTCTGTAAGTCGAGCTTGGAGCAGAGCTATCAAAAATAGTTGTTTCCTGCGCAATACTGTTAGAAGTGGTGAAGATGGCTACAAGTAAAGTAGTGAGTTTGGTAAAACTAATCGTTTTCATAAATGAGAAGTTAAGTATAATTAATAAATAACAATATTATATTGTTTAATACAATTTTATATTGCAAATATAAATATAGTTTTTATATTCTCATGATTTATGAAAATAATTTTATTATTAGAATTAATTAATTTTATTTAATAATGTATTGATATACAATATGTTGGTGGGATTTTTGTCTCGTGTGTAAATTCGATAGCTGTAGTTGGAAATCTACACTATCCTGCATAAAAAAGGCTTTGGAATATTCCAAAGCCTTTTAATCATTTTTTAAAACCTTTTATTTTTAAAATAAAGTAAACTCTACACGGCGATTTTGTTGACGTCCTTCTGCAGTACTATTAGATGCAATTGGCTGGTTAGGACCGTAGCCTGTTGCTTCTATACGTGAAGCATTAGCACCTTTAGATACTAAATACGCTTTAACAGCTTCTGCACGCTCTTTTGACAAACGTAAGTTTGTTTGTAAAGAACCTGTATTGTCTGTGTGTCCTGCTAATTTTAAGCTAAAGTTTTTCTCAATTAAGATTGCTGCAACTCTATCTAATGAAGAATATGAAGTCGAACGAATAGTAGATTTCCCTGTTTCGAACTCTAAGTTTTTGATAGCTTCATCTACCACTTTTTTGTCTTCTTCCGTAACAACGATTTTCTCAATTACTTTAGTTTCGTTTTTAACGGTAATAGGACAACCTGCACCATCTACTTGTACACCTGTAGGTGTATTTGGACATTTGTCGAATTTATTTGGAACACCATCGCCGTCATCATCTTTCAAGTCATCATTGATTTGCGCAATTTGGCCTTTCAATTCATTATTAGAAGCAATTAAAGCATCGCGTTCAGCTTTAATTTCATCGTATTTTTTATTTACGTCAGCGGCTAACGTTGCAGCAGGGTTACTATTTCCTAAGAATGGTTTACCTGATCCGCCAATAGCAAATTCAAGACCGGCATGTGCATACGAGAATAAATCATTTTTGTATTGACCTCCCGGGATACCATCAAAATCTTGGTTAGCCCAGTTTAATTGGTAACCTAAATCCAAATTCACACCTTTTGCAATTGCAAATTTCAAACCTGCATCTACTGGTACATATAATTTGGTTTGAGCATCAGCAGTATTAGTTCCAGCAGCAGTCGTAGTGGTTTTAAAATTTAATGCTCCAACACCTACAGAGAAATATGGCTTAATAATGCTGTTTACAAATCTCCAGTTTGTATTTGCTAGAGTCCATTCAGCAGACAAAGCAGCTGACCAAGGTGTCTTAGCTTCGAATTCTGATATAGTAGCTGTTGCGTCTTCATTGATACCGCCAACTTTACCACCCAAATATTGAGCTTTTAAGCCAAAAGATGGAGAAATGTATTTTTTGATATAAGCACTATAACCTAAATTGTGATTTAATTTATCAAATCCAGCTCTGTTGAAACCAAAAATATTGGATTGATTTAAAACTCCTGCATTCAGTCCAATAGACCAAGTTTTGTAATCTGTACTAGGAGCAAATGGAGTCGTGTCGTCAATAGTAGGATGTGAAACTTGCGCGAATGTTACTGTAGTAAATAATCCAGCTGCTAATGCGAGAGAAACTTTTTTGTAGTTGTTCATCATAATATAATTCTTTTTTTTCTCTCTATTAAACAATTATGTTGCCAAAAAATAAATCTTTAAAAATTGCTTATTAGAAAAGCGATTTTTAAAGATTTATGTAATTATTTCTCTACAAAAGAGAGGTTTTATTCTTCCGTTCTGCGTGCGAAGAATTTAGGAATTTTGATATCATATGCCATTTTCTTAACAATATTTTCTTCGATTATTTTGCGTAAAAAGGTCTTTTTACTTTTTGTCACCAAGAGTACGTCTAATAATTCGTCTGCTATCACGGTGTTGATGGCTGATGAAATATCTTCTTTATACTGTACGAAGAAAGTTTGAGATTTAATAACATAAGAAATATCTTCAATTCCAGTTTCTTCAACAATCTTGTCAATAAAGACTTCGAAGCTTTTATCTATATTGTGAACAGATTCGTTGCTTGTGTTCACATGTATTAATACCAATTCGAAATTCGTACCATAAACTTTAATCGCTTGCTTCAACACATCGATTTCACCATATTTGAAATTACACAGCAATCCCACTTTATTTACTTTAAATTTTTTCTCGCTATATGGAACCGCCAATACTGGAACTTTGGTGTTCAAAAACACATCAAACATGTTGGATCCAATCAGTAAAGCATCCAAACCAAAAGCACCTTTTGTACCCATAATAATGGCGTCATATTGCTCTTTCGCTGCTAATCTACGTACCTCATCGTATAAATTTCCGTCTGCATATAAAGGCTGAAATTGAATTCCTGGCGTGTCTTGATTCTGCTTTTCCATCAATTTTGCCATTTTTTGTTTGGCTTCAGGAACGCGAGGATCTACCAAACTAGGATCTTTTAACGCATTCATATAAATATTGCTGTGGTCCGTAAAGACGTGCAACAAGTCTATTTGAAAATTATTCTTTTCGGCAAGCTGAACAGCATATTCCACCGCTTTATCCGAGTGAATAGAAAAATCTACTGGTATTAATATTTTATTGCTCATTGGTATGCTATTAAATATTGTCAAAGAAAGTTGGTTTGTGTAATTGCAATGTGATTTCGCGCGATACGGATGTTGAAAATATTCGTTCGAAGAAAGATTTACGGGTTTTCGTTACCAAAATCATCTCATAATTATTAGTGTCAATAATATGATTGATTACTTCTGGCACGGTATCTAAATGTACATTATCATTTTGGATTGGTTGTGCTACTATATTTATGGTTTCAATATCACTTAATTGTTTAATATTAAATGTCCAGTCTGTAAGTTGTTGTTTGACATCCTTTTCTTTCTTGTTATCTCTATAAATATGGATAATATCAAGATTTTTTATTGGAGAAACATAATTGATGTAATTATTTAGCGTTTCGATTTCTTCGGCTTTAAAATTTGTTAGGATAGCCGTATGATTTGCCGAGAAAGTTTCTGCACCAGATGGAATAGCAATAACCGGGATTTTTGAATTACTCGTAATAAAAGATGTATTACTGCCCCAAATAACAGATTTTCCTTTGCCTACGCCCGTGGTACCCATTACTATCAAAACAAATGTAGGCGCTACTGCATACTCAGGTAGTACATCAGTCAAGAAACGAGACACACATTCCGATTCAATGGCTATAGTTGGAAAATCTTTTGCTAACTGATCTTTCAATTCTTGCATCAATACATCGGCTTTTAACTGCGTAGAGTGTTCTGCGTCGGTAGCTGTGCTAGTAGTGTAGCAATGAAAAAGGTGAATGTCATAATCATTCTGTTTAGCAATCTGACAAGCGTAGCGAGCTGCATATAAGGCATTTGTCGAAAAATCGGTCGGAACTAGTATCTTTTTTCTCATATAAATTAGTTATCACTGATAAGCAATAGGATAAATTTACTAAACATTATTCAATAAAAAGATGATGAAGGGTAGCTTTTGAAATGATTTTGGTCGTTTTTCATAGTAAATTAAAGCCAGAACAAATCTGTAATATGATTGTATTAGCCAGCTATTTTGAGTAAATTTGCGACTTTAAAAAAGTATAATTTCATGACCAGTAGAGAAATACGCGCAGCGTTTTTGGATTTTTTTCAAAGCAAATCACATCATATTGTACCATCTGCTCCAGTGGTAGTTAAAAATGACCCTACTTTAATGTTTACAAATGCCGGAATGAATCAGTTCAAAGAATTGTTTTTGGGTGAGGCAGCGGTCAAATATCCGAGAGTAGCCGATACACAGCGTTGTTTGCGCGTATCTGGTAAACACAATGACTTAGAGGAAGTAGGTATTGATACTTACCACCATACGTTATTTGAAATGTTGGGTAACTGGTCATTTGGTGACTACTTCAAAAAAGAAGCTATTGAATGGGCTTGGGAATTGTTGACGGAGGTGTTGAAGTTGGACAAAGACCGTTTGTACGTAACGATTTTTGAAGGTGATGCTTCGGAAAATTTGGAACGTGATACAGAAGCGTACGATTTCTGGAAGAAACATATTGCAGAAGACAGAATCTTATTAGGTAATAAAAAGGATAATTTTTGGGAAATGGGTGACCAAGGACCTTGTGGACCTTGTTCAGAAATCCATTTTGATATGCGTTCACCAGAAGAACGCGCACAAGTAAAAGGCCAAGATTTGGTAAATGCAGACCATCCTCAAGTTATTGAGATTTGGAACTTGGTATTTATGCAATTCAACCGTTTGAAAAACGGAAGTCTTGAACCCCTACCAAACAAACATGTGGATACGGGTATGGGCTTTGAGCGTTTGGTACGTTGTATTCAAGGCAAAACATCGAATTACGATACAGATGTTTTCCAAGGTTTGATTGGTTATATTTCAGAGAAATCAGGTATTAAATATGGTGCTGACGAGAAGACAGATATCGCAATGCGCGTTATTTCTGACCACATTCGTGCAGTAAGTTTTGCAATTGCAGATGGTCAGTTGCCGTCAAATAATAAAGCTGGTTACGTAATTCGTCGTATTTTACGTCGTGCTGTACGTTATGCCTATACTTTCTTGAATTTCAAAAATCCTTTCTTCCACGAATTGGTTCCTGTTTTGGCAGAGCAATTCAAAGGTGTTTTTGATGAATTGTATCAACAACAAGATTTCGTAGAGAAAGTTATTTTAGAAGAAGAAGTTTCTTTCTTGCGTACCTTGACTACAGGTATTCAACGTTTCGAAAATTACGCAGAAGGCAATCAAGTAATTGATGGTGATTTTGCTTTTGAATTGTTCGATACGTATGGTTTCCCTATTGACTTGACAGAATTGTTGGCTCGTGAAAAAGGCTTGACTGTGGATATGGAAGCTTTTGATAAAGCTTTGCAAGCTCAGAAAGAGCGTTCAAGAGCGGCTACAGCAATTGATACGGGCGACTGGGTAATTGTAAGTGATAATGAAGATACAGAATTCGTAGGTTACGATACATTAACTGCGAAAACAGAAATCGTCAAATACCGTAAAGTTTCGGCTAAAGGTAAAGACCAATATCAATTAGTATTGTCGGTTACGCCTTTCTATGCAGAAGGCGGTGGTCAAGTAGGTGATACTGGTGTTTTAGTTTCTGAATCAGGTGAGAAAGTTTATGTTACAGATACGAAAAAAGAAAATGGTCTTTTTGTTCACTTTGTGAATCAATTGCCATCTTCTTTGGAAGGTTTCTTTGATGCAAAAGTTGATGCAACTAAACGTTTGGATACAGAATCTAACCACTCGGCTACGCACTTGTTGCATGCTGCATTGAAACAAGTATTGGGTGACCATGTGAATCAAAAAGGTTCATTGGTAAATCCTGATGTCTTGCGTTTTGATATTTCGCATTTCTCAAAAATGACGTATGATGAAATCAAAGCCGTAGAGGATATTGTAAATGCGAAAATTCGTGAGAATATTGCCTTGAAAGAAGAGCGTCAAGTTCCTTATCAAAAAGCGATAGAATCCGGAGTAACGGCATTATTCGGTGAGAAATATGGTGATTACGTTCGTGTAATTACTTTTGATGATAAATTCTCCAAAGAGCTTTGTGGTGGTACGCATGTGAAAGCTACTGGACAAATTGGTTTCTTCAAAATCGTAGCAGAATCGGCAGTTGCTGCGGGGGTTCGTCGTATTGAAGCCATCACAGGTACAAAAGCTGCTGCGGTTATTCGTGAGCATTTCGAGTTGGCGCAAAACATGAAAGAAATCTTAAACAATCCTAAAGATTTCGTTTCTGCAGTTTCTAAAATTGTAGAAGAAAATGGTGCGTTGAAAAAAGAAATCGAGAATGCGGTTCGTGAAAAATCATTAGCCATGAAAAAGGATTTGGAATCTAAATTCGAAGTAATTGATGGGGTGAATTTCTTGTCTTCTAAAGTAGACTTACCAAATGCAGATGCGGTGAAAACTTTAGCGTACGCATTGAAAGGAGCGTTGAATAATTTATTCCTTGTATTAGGTGCTGAATTTGATGGAAAACCTAGCTTAACTGTGGTGGTATCAGAAGACTTAGTAAAAGAAAAAGGATTAAATGCAGGTGCAATTATTCGTGATTTAGCGAAAGATATCGAAGGTGGAGGTGGTGGTCAGCCATTCTTTGCGACAGCAGGTGGTAAAGACGCAAGCGGTTTGGATAAAGCAATTGCAAGAGCAAAAGATTTTTTGACAAAATAAAATAGAAAAAATAACATGAAAAAGCTACAATCTTTTTTGGCGGGTGCAGTATTATTGAGTGTGATAGGATGTTCGAACAAAGACACAATTTCCATTTCAGGAGAAATTCAGAATCCTGGAAACGTGAAAGTAGTAGCTTTTTATGAAGGTGACCGTAAGTTGGATTCCGTCTTTCTTTCGGACCAAAATAAATTCCAATTTGAGCGTGCGGCAACGCAATCGCGTTTGTTTTCTGTTCAAATTGGAAAAAATAAATACCCTATTATCCTGACTCCAGGAGAAAAGGTGAAATTTCAAGCAGATCTACAACAACCTGAAGCTTATCAGGTAGTAGGTTCTGAATTGTCTACGGCTTTGAAACAATTTGCGCCTATCAAAGCGCGTAAGGAGTTTTTGGAAGATTCTTTGCAATCGGATTTTACCAAACGTATTGCTAATAAATCAGAAGCTGAAATTGATGCTTTACGTTCGGAATATTTGGGTGAGTATAAGAAAACCATGAATTTCTACACGAAGGAAGCGGTTTCTTTTGCTGAAAAACACAATGACCTAGCGGGGTTCTATGCCGTAAGTACATTGGATCCTGAATTGGCGGAAGCAGAACTAATTGCTTATTCTGATAAAACTAAAGAGATGTTCAAGGATAACGCGATGGTTAATCAATTCCGTGAGGAAATTGAAAAACTGAAGAAATTAGCTGTTGGTCAGCCTGCTCCAGAATTCGAAGCGTATACACCTACTAACAAAACGGTGAAGCTTTCAGATTACCGTGGTAAATATGTGTTGGTGGATTTTTGGGCTTCGTGGTGTATGCCATGTCGTAAGGAAAATCCGAACCTGGTGCGTATTTACAATACGTACAAAGGTAAAGGTTTTGATATTTTGGGAGTGTCGTTGGACAATAATCCGGGCTCGTGGATGCGTGCAATTGAAGAAGATAAGCTGACTTGGACGAATGTATCAGATTTAAAAGCTTGGTCTTCGGATTTGATTATCAACTACCGAATCAAAGCTATCCCAAGTTCGGTGGTATTAGACCCACAAGGAAAAATTATAGCCAAAAATCTTAGAAGTAAAGAATTGGAAGACTTGCTCAAGTCTACTCTATAAGATGAAATATTAATGAAATTGTTAAGCTAGGTTTACGGCTTAACAATTTCATAATATTTGATTAACTTTATCTTACCATGAAGTACATATTTTAGCAAAAAAAGAAGCTATGAGTGCGAAGCAAAAAATACTTGTGGTAGATGATGAGCCAGATATTTTAGACCTCATTTCCTACAACTTAACGCGAGAAGGCTATCAGGTTTTTACCGCTACCAATGGAAGATTAGCCATTGAAAAGGCTAAAGAAGAAAACCCAGATTTAATCATTTTGGATGTCATGATGCCTGTGATGGATGGGATAGAGGCCTGTCGTTTGATGCGTGCTATGCCAGAGTTCAAACATACATTTATGGTGTTTTTGACTGCCAGAAGTGAGGAATATTCTGAAATAGCAGGTTTTCATGTCGGTGCAGATGATTATATCGCTAAGCCAATCAAGCCGCGAGCTTTGATGTCGCGTATCAATGCAATTTTGAGACGTACGAGTCAGGAAGTCGTGGAAACATATTCTGATAAAGTTGCCATTGCAGATTTGGTGATTGATCGTGATGAATTCATTGTTTACCGTGGAACAGATAAAATTATCTTAGCTCGTAAGGAATTTGAATTGCTTTATCTTTTGGCATCTAAGCCTAACAAGGTTTACACGCGCGAACAGATTCTTAAATCCATTTGGGAAGATTCTGTAGTAGTGACAAACCGTACTATAGATGTGCATATTCGTAAACTTCGTGAGAAGATTGGAGAAAGTTATGTTTCAACCGTGAAAGGTGTAGGATATAAGTTTGATTTGAATTAAGAATTATTTCAATTAAGATTTGGAATTTCGATTGACGATTTTTTTTAGTCCGTCATTTCGAATGAAATGAAGTGTAGTGAGAAATCTCATTTGAAGTGTCAATTAGGAAATATCATATCTTTAGATCTCTCCTTAACGTCGAGATGACGTCATCTTAAAAAGTTAATTGCTTCTGACGTCGGAATGACGAAGTGGAAATAAAATAAAAAATCCCGATTAGTTATTTGCTAATCGGGATTTTTTATGTTTAAAATCTCGTAGAGATTATTTGTTTTTATTGTGTTGTGCAGCTTGTTGCTGTCTCATCATTTCTTCCATTTTAGATTGGAAAGAAGATTTCTTTTGCACTTTAGGATTCTTTTTATTCTCTTCCAATTTAGCCAAGATCTTTTCGTCATTGATTGATTGACGGATAATAAATTGTGTTAAGAATGTGAATACCGCACCTAAGAAATAGTAATAGTTTAATCCTGAAGGGAAGTTGTTCAACATGAAGAAGAATAACAATGGCATGATGTAACCGATGTATTTCATTTGGTTACCCATTCCTGAAGTTGCTCCTGAAGTCGCGTTATTGTACCAAGTAGTCAATAAAGTCACTAAAGTCATCAACACACACATTAATGAAATGTGGTTGATACCGAGGAAACCTGAGAATGTAATAGGCGCATCATACGTCGACAAGTCTTGCATCCACAAGAAACTTTCACCTCTTAATTCGAATAAGTTAGGGAAGAAGAAGAAGAAAGCTAATGTGAAAGGCATTTGAAGCAACATTGGCAAACATCCGCCAAGTGGGTTAACCCCAGCTTGTTTATACAACTTCATTTGCTCTTGTTGCAATAACATAGGGTTGTCATCACCAACTTTTTCTTTGATTTCATCCAATTGTGGTTTCAAAACACGCATTTTAGCCATAGACAAGTAGGATTTACGTGTCAACGGGAACATCGCACCTTTTAACAATAATGTTAAGATTAAGATAACGATACCGTAGCTCAATGCATATCCATCTAAGAAATCAAACAATGGAACAGTGATGAATCTGTTGATCCAGCCCATTGGACCCCATCCCATATTGATGATTTTCTCGTATGATTTATCTTCGGCTTTTAAAGTTTTGTACTTGTTAGGTCCAAAGAAATAATTGAATTCGTACGTATTATTTGCTTGCGCGTTGAAAGCTAATTCAGCAGTTGCTTTGTACGTTTTCACCACACCATCTTGCGTCGCAAGTTTAGTTACCAAATTCGTGTTTTCGAACTGTTGTTTCGAAGAAAGGATAGAAGAGAAGAAGTGTTGTTTGAATGCAATCCATTCCAATTTGCTGTCTTCAATTTTCTCTTCGTCATCGCTAGATTCGGACAAGTGGTCGATACCACCCTCAGCATCTTTGAAGAAAACTGATGATTTTTCTCTTTCAGATTTGATGTTTTGCTCTTTTTGTAAAAGTGTAGCTTCCCAATCTAAGATGATTGTTTTTTGCTGAACATCTACCAAATTTTGAATACCTACCGCATTTACATTTAATGCTAAATTGTGACCATCAGTCAATGTGTAGTTATACTCTAAGTATTGGTCTTCTTTGTAATTTAAACGAAGTGTAGCTGATGTAGCTGTTTTATTTACAACCGAGAATACTAAGTCATTCGTGTGAATATTTTCGCCAGCTGCTTTGAAAACAAAACCAAATTTATTGTTTTCACCTTCTAAGATGTTCAATGCTGAACCGTCGAAGTTTTTCTCACCTTTTAATAATACATTCTTAACCTTACCACCTTTTGATGTCAAGTCAATTTTTAGAATGTCATTCTCTAAAGTAACCAATTCTTCTTGGCCTACTTTAGCCGCACCAAAAGGTTTTGCTAAAGCTGCAGAATCCAATTGAACGATTTGGTTTGTTGTATCTTTAACTGCTACCACTCCGCTTTTTGCAGCAGCAATAGAATCTTGTCTTGCTTGTTCTAATTTTATTTCCGCTTCACTAGGTTTCATTAAGTAGAATGATCCCCCGAAGATTAAGAAGATTAAAACTAATCCAATAATGTTATTTCTATCCATTTAAATTGTTTTGGTCAAAAATTATTTCTTTAAAGCTTTTTTGTTTGCTAATGCAGCAGCTACAAAACTAACAAAAAGTGGGTGAGGATTTGCAACAGTTGACTTTAATTCTGGGTGGAATTGACCCGCTACGAAGAAAGGGTGATCTTTTAATTCCACAATCTCTACTAAGCCCGTATCTGGATTGATACCTGAAGCAATCATACCCGCTTTTTCATATTGTTCCAAATATTCATTGTTAAATTCGTAACGGTGACGGTGACGTTCTGAAATTTTCGCTTTGCCATAGATAGCAAAAGCTTTAGTTCCTTTTTTGATTTCACAGTCATATGCACCAAGACGCATTGTGCCGCCCATGTTTTTGATGTTTTTCTGTTCTTCCATCAAGTTGATAACAGGGTGAGGTGTGTTTTCATTCATTTCGAATGAATTCGCATCTTTCAATCCTAATACGTTACGTCCAAATTCGATTACTGAACATTGCATTCCTAAACAAATTCCGAAGAAAGGAATTTTGTTTTCACGCACATATTTGATGGTAGTAAGCTTACCTTCTAAACCTCTTTCACCGAATCCTGGCGCTACCAATACCCCATCAATATTTTTTAGTTTTTCAGCTACGTTGTCATCAGTCATGCTTTCTGCTGCAAAGTATTTCACTTTTACTTTAGTTTCATTAGCAGCACCAGCGTGAATGAATCCTTCCGTGATAGATTTGTATGCATCCGGAAGTTCTACGTATTTACCTACTAAAGCGATGTTCACTTCATTTGTAGGATTTTTAAGACGACCTAAAAATGCTTTCCAGTTTTCTAGATTAGGCTCATTTTTAGTCGATAATTTCAATTTTGTTAATACCGTCTTGTCTAATTGCTCTTTCAACATCAATAAAGGCACATCATAAATAGTCGACGCATCGATTGATTCGATAACGGCATTGATGTTTACATTACAGAATAAAGCTAATTTTTTACGGATATCTTGTGTCAATTTGTGCTCTGTACGACAAACCAGAATGTCAGGTTGTACACCGTATTCTAATAAAGTCTTCACAGAGTGTTGAGTTGGTTTCGTTTTTAGCTCACCAGCGGCAGCCAAGTAAGGTACTAATGTCAAGTGAATAACTAAAGAATCATTGTTACCCAATTCCCAACGTAGTTGGCGCACCGCTTCTACAAAAGGTAAAGATTCAATATCACCTACCGTACCACCTAATTCTGTGATGACGATGTCGTATTCGCCAGATTGGCCCAGAAGCTGCATGCGACGTTTGATTTCGTCCGTGATATGTGGAACCACCTGTACCGTTTTTCCCAAGTAAGCACCTTCACGTTCTTTTTCGATTACGTGTTTGTAGATACGACCTGTTGTTACATTGTTTGCTTGTGAAGTCGGAACATTCAAGAAGCGTTCGTAGTGTCCTAAGTCAAGGTCAGTTTCAGCACCGTCCTCCGTCACGTAACACTCTCCATGCTCATATGGATTCAGGGTTCCTGGATCGATATTGATGTATGGGTCAAACTTTTGAATGGTAACTTTAAAGCCACGTGCCTGAAGAAGCTTGGCAAGAGAGGCAGCAATAATGCCTTTCCCTAACGACGAGGTTACGCCGCCCGTAACAAAGATATATTTAGTCATAGCAATTATGGAATTTTCAACTCTAGATGTGGGGATTTTACTCCATTACATCAGCCTTATGTACGGGATACAAAGGTAATATTTTTTTCGGGATTAGGGAAATTATAATCATTTGTTAACAATTTCTTGCATGACTTTGACAGGTCAGCGGCAAGAAATTGACTAACGAAGTTTTTGCAATAATTGAATAGTAGGCGCATCAAATTCGGATTCCCCAAAGAGCGACACGCCAGCTGCACCTTTGGTTTTCGCTAATCGAATAGCTTGTTCTAATTCATTTAAATTCTTGAAATCAGGTAAATACAATCCAGCGTACAATGGATATTTTCCTTTTAAAGAATTTACGCCTTCTTCTACAGCAGTGCCGATCCAATGAATGGGTTCTTTGTAAAATCCGTGATAAATCATCGGAAAGACAGCCGAAAGATTCCACATTGGCCAATCTTGTCGCACGATGCGTCGAGCCAAATCTGGAGTAGGGAAGACAGCTGCCGTTACGGGCTTTTGATATTCTTTTGCTACTTCACAAATACGGTTTACTACCTTAGTAATTTGTCCGTATCGGAATGCTCGCCAAGAAAGGCTTTGCTCAGGACGTTGAACTTTATCAATATCGATTCCTGTTTTTTTTAGAAAAGCTTCTTTGCTGTATTTGCTATAACAAAAATCGTAATCAGCTAATTCGGTTGATTGGTCCAAATTATAATTTTCCCAAAGACTAACCGGAAGAATCACGTCGGGATAACGAATGTAGTCCAAATGCAATCCATCCACATCATCCATGGCTAATTGTTCTCGTGCTTTTTCTTCCAGATATTTTGGAACATCGGGATGCGAAGGACACAAAAATCTATAATAGCCGACATAAGGTGGATTAGTTGCACAGGATTTTCCTGAACGGCTTACAGCATAATATTCTGGATGTTTTTCCAATAATTCTTTTTCCCCACGATTCATTGTCCACATCCACCGATGTGCTTCCATTCCCAATTCTTTGGTCAGCTGAAAATGTTTCTTGCTGTAATTTTCAAAGAATAGTCCTCGTACGCCAGCTTCTTTATAGCTTTGGAGTTTCTTTTTTATCTGTACTTCAGATTCTTTAATATTGGGCCTGATCCATAGCCAATAATCAAATGTAAAGGAAGGTGAAGTTTGAGCTAATAGTTGGGCAGGATTTAGCTGTAAAGTCGCCAGCCCCATTCCGGCTGCTTTCAGAAATGATCGTCTGTTATTCATAATTCGTAGTATAATTTCCGTGGCTATCTATGGTGAAATAATAGTTTTTTCCCTTTTCTTTTAAAAGTATATGATAGAACTTCATGTCTGCTGATAAGGTGATTTGTATATCGTACTTTGATAGATTTTTTTCTACATAAGAAGAAAATCCTTCTAAAAGTTTCAAATCAGCTGTGTAGTACTGATGTTTATTTTTATATAGTTGTTGTAAATAATGAATATTCCAAGCTGTTTTTTCGATGTTATAATACACTGGTAACGCACTCTGCAAATCATCGTCTGCAAATTTGAGGAAACCCCATTTTTCAGGATAATGCATGTTAATAAGTCCAATTGGCGACCACACCCAATTATCTTCTTCAATGATTTTTCCGTTTTCTTTTTTTCGAATGTAGTTTTGATTTATAATATCATGTTGCCATTGCACTCTCGAAAAATTTATTCGCCAATAAGAATTTACTTTTGGGGTAGGGTTACCACCAAAATTCCCTAGTGAAGTAAAAGGTATAGCCATTTCTACTGCCCAATAGGAATCTATATCATTCGGATTGTTCAACGTACCATCCACGTGTACGGCTGATTTTATGTTTTTGGTGTCCCAATGCATTACGGCTTGTCCACCAAAACGGTAAGGTTTGGGCATAAGCAAATCCATAACGGTATTGAGTGCGTTGATTTCAATTTCATAATAAACGGGTGAGGATAATTTTGGCTTGATAAAAATTTCAAAGTCATTGTCGTGATAGATAATTGCATCGTGCTGTTTTAAAGTGCCCCAAATATGTGGCTCCTCCAATTTTGCATAGATGTATAAGTTAGCTTCATCCCAAAGCATTTTAAATTGAGTTTGGTATTTGGGTTTAGTTTTGTGAACACCTTCAATATCCATAAATTCTGAAGACCATGGCGCGTTATTCCAAATCGCTTCCATCTTACCATCAATTTCGATTTCTTGAGATATTTTCTTTGCCGTATACACTTTGGGATCACCCTGCAAAGCCTGTACGTGCTGGATAGTATGTTGTGCATTTACGAAATTCGCACCCCCTATAATGAAGAAAAGTATGATCGGAAAAAGTTTATTCATGGTCATACAATTTACATATTTAATTTGTTGTGCCTAACTTTTTCATTCGTTTACAAAGTAAATGCTATAGATTTTTTACATTTAAATAAAATAATAAGATAACTATGGAATATAGAAGAATGGGGAAATCGGGACTCCAATTGAGCGTATTGTCTTTTGGGTCTTGGGTAACATTTGCTCGTCAAACTGATGATCAGGATAATGATAGATTAATGTCGATAGCGTACGAGGCTGGCGTAAATTTCTTTGATAATGCTGAAGTGTATTCTGCAGGCAAATCTGAGGAAATGATGGGGCGTATCTTAAAGCAAAAAGACTGGGATCGTACTTCGTATGTCTTGTCCAGTAAAGCTTTTTTTGGATGGAAGGGTGAAGATAAAAAGCCTAATCAACATGGCTTAAGTCGCAAACATTTGATGGAAGCGTGTCATGAGGCTTTAACTCGCCTTCAAACAGATTATCTGGATTTATATTATTGCCATCGTTCGGATCCAAATGTACCTATGGAAGAGGTGGTGCGTACGATGAATACATTGATTCAGCAAGGAAAGATATTGTACTGGGGTACGAGCGAGTGGTCTGCTGCGGAAATAATGGAAGCACATATGGTCGCAAGAGAATTAGGTTTAGAAGGTCCAGCGGTGGAGCAACCAGAATATAATTTATTCAACCGTCGCAAAATGGAAGCTGAATTCTTGTCCATTTTCCAAAATATCGGCATGGGTACTACGATTTGGAGTCCTTTAGCTTCGGGTTTATTAACTGGAAAATATAATAACGGTATTCCTGAAGGATCAAGAATGTCTTTGGAAGGTTATGAATGGCTAAAAGAAAGATCCGTATTAGATGACAAAATTGCTAAGGTAATTGAGTTGGCTAAGATGGCTGATGAACTGGGTGTAAGTTTACCTACATTGTCTATTGCGTGGTGTATCAGCAATCCAAATGTAACTACTGCCATACTAGGAGCTACTAAAGAAAGTCAATTAAATGAAAATCTGAAAGCTTTAGAGGTATTACCTTTGTTAACACCGGAAGTGTTAGCGAAGATTGATGAAATAATGGGTACAAAGCCAGAGATATTAAGGTAAATAAAAAAGGATGTAACATTGTTACATCCTTTTTTATGTTTTGAAACGTCTCGAGTACGTCTAAACTTATTTTGCAATACGTTTAGATTTGATACGAGCAGCTTTACCAGTAAGGCCGCGCAAATAGAATAATTTCGCACGACGTACTTTACCTACGCTGTTTACGTCAATTTTTTCAATGTTAGGAGAGTTTACAGGGAAAATACGTTCAACACCTACACCGTTTGAGATTTTACGAACGGTAAAAGTAGCGTTAGCACCTTCGCTGTTTAATTGGATAACTACACCTTGGTACACCTGAACACGCTCTTTGTTTCCTTCGCGAATTTTATAATGCACGCTGATGGTATCTCCTGCTTTGAAAGCGGGAATCTCATTTCTTACTACCGCTTGTTCTTCTACAAATTTTACTAAATCCATGATTTCGAGTAATTATATAACGATTTATATCCTGTAAAAATCGGAATGCAATATTACAGCTTTTATTTTAATTTTAAAAATCTTTTATTAAAAAGTCACCTCACTTCGAAGGTGAGTGCAAAGGTAGGAATTATATCTGATTTTTCCTATATTATTAAAAAGCATTTTTTGAAAAATCCTGGATTAGGGATCGTGAAAAATTATTTTACAATAAATCAGTGGGTTAATGGACAAATGTGAAAAAAGTCTTGACAAGTAAAGAAATCGCCGTATATTTGCATCACAATCAAACAAAGGTGATACCTTTTCGGGGTGTAGCGTAGCCCGGTATCGCGCCACATTTGGGATGTGGAGGTCGTAGGTTCGAATCCTGCCACCCCGACAAAAGCCACTGATTATCAGTGGCTTTTTCTTTTTTCGGACACATTTCGGATAAATTATATCTGAATATTGATTATTCAATAACCTAAGCAAAGTTAAGTTAAGCTAGAAGAATAACCCTTCTTAAAGAATGATTGGAACATAATGCTTGTTTCTATAGAGCGTGAAAAGTTCATCTTATTCTTATAAAAAATCAAGAGGGCTAGGAGTCTTTTGCTTGTCTATGTCAGTGATATGAGTGTAGATCATAGTCGTTTTTATATTTTCATGACCCAATAACTCTTTTACAATTCGGATATCGATACCTGATTGGATTAAATGTGTGGCATAAGAATGTCGCAATGTATGTACAGAGCCTTCCGACTGAACATTTGCTTTGATCAATGCTTTTTTCAGAATCAACTGTACACTTCGTTCGCTATACTTGCCACCCTTCTCACCTTCGAAGAGGTACTCCTTTGGCTTGAATGCTTGATAATAATGTCTCAAAGTCGCCAGCAATTTGTCTGGTAATGATACAATCCGATCTTTATTACCTTTGCTTTGATGGATTCTGATAATTCCATCGGAAGATTTTATGTCTTTGATTTTGAGATTCAACAGTTCGCTAAGACGTAGTCCACAACTATAGATTGTCATCAGAATAGCCTTGTGTTTTAGATTTTGAGTGTTATCGAGAATATTTCTTACTTCTTCTTTTGAAAAGAATTTAGGTAATTTAGAAAATGAGCGTTTCGGGTATAAGTAATCCAGTTGGATTTTTTTGTCCAATATCAGTTCGTACATCTTCTTGATTGCGCCCACTAATCCTTTTTAATAGGAAACACTAATTTTCCCATTTTGAACTTTTTCATTTATAAACGCCTCAATATCTGACAGTGGAATTTCTTCAAGGGAGGGATATTTGCTAACATGTTTAAGAAATATACTAGCGTAATCCTTGTACGATCTAATGGTATTGCCAGCATATCTCTGCATCAGCAATCTCTTTTCGAAGGTTTCAAGTATGATTTCGCTATTCATATCAGGGAAATAGTATTTTATAATATTTTGTTTCGCTATTTGTGCGGTTTTATTTCTTAAATACAAATATATCAATATCTTATGTAGAAAGAAAAGTCAAATAACGAAACACTTATATAGGGTTGGTTAAGCGAAATTTTCCGTATATTCGTTTCGTTAAAACAGATGTTGTTAGCAATCCGCTGCGCTCCTTGCTAACAATGGCTCGGCGACTTACGTCGCTTGCCGTAAGCCGCCGCTTCGCGGACTGCTTACAACAAGCGACTTGGCTAAATAGCTCCGCTTTTGTA
>PJUJ01000385.1_pt1 | contig 22891 bp, 18 predicted proteins | sample 1512321 | NCBI WGS metagenome assembly PJUJ01 (sample SAMN08177669, study PRJNA422409) | Feces metagenome, whole genome shotgun sequencing project. | isolation source: Chicken feces enriched on filter paper: beechwood xylan treatment | host: Gallus gallus | place: USA: Madison | collected 2015-01-15 | reverse complement strand
CGGCGCGATGGCGTTGACGTTGATGCCCTTGGTCGCCCACTCGTTGGCCAGGATCTTGGTCAGGCCGGCCAGGCCCGACTTGGCGGCCGTGTACGACGGCACGCGGATGCCGCCCTGGAACGACAGCAGCGAGGCGATGTTGATCACCTTGGCGCCGGTCCCCTGGGCCAAGGCCTGCTTGGCGAAGGCCTGGGTGAGGAAGAAGACGACCTTCAGGTTGGTGTCGATCACCGCGTCCCAGTCGGCTTCGGAGAATTCGATCGAGTCGGCGCGGCGGATGATGCCGGCGTTGTTGACCAGGATGTCGACCTTGCCGAGGGCGGCGACGGTCTCGTCGACCACGCGCTGGACGGGCTCGATGGTCGAGAAGTCGGCCTTGATCGACACGAACTTGCGGCCCAGGGCCTCGACGGCGGCCTTGGTCTCGGTCGGTTCGCTGCGGCCCGCGGCGGCGATGTCGGCGCCGGCCTGAGCGAGCGCGATGGCGATCCCCTGCCCGATGCCGGTGTTGGCGCCAGTGACGAGCGCGACCTTGCCTTCGAGGCTGAACGGATTGGCCATGGTGCTTAGTTTCCTGAATCCCAAAGTGTCGTCATCCCGGACGGCCGAAGGCCGATCCGGGACCCAGGGGCCGGCGCATTGCGGCTGCCCCTGGGTCCCGGCTCTACGCTGCGCTTCGGCCGGGATGACGGCCGAAGGAACGCGGGAGGCGTGTTACGCCTACTTCAGCTGGCAGATGTCCAGCACGTTCATGTCGGTGTAGTCGAGGTTCTCGCCGCCCATCGCCCAGATGAAGGTGTAGTTGGCGGTGCCCGAGCCCATGTGGATCGACCACGGCGGGCTCATGACGGCCTCTTCGTTGGCGATCACGATGTGACGCATCTCGTCCGGCTCGCCCATGTAGTGGAACACGCGGTCGTTCTCGCCGAGGCCGAAGTAGAAGTAGGCTTCCGAACGGCGGTCGTGCAGGTGGGGCGGCATGGTGTTCCAGACGCTGCCCGGCTTCAGCACGGTCATGCCCAGCAGCAGCTGGGCCGACTTGCAGGTGGTCGGCACGATGTACTGGTAGATGGTGCGCTCGTTGGAGGTCTCCAGCGCGCCGCGCTCCAGCGGGATGGCGTCGGCGAAGGCCAGCTTCTTGGTTTCGAACGCGGCGTGGGCCGGCAGGCTGACCAGGTAGAAGCGAGCGGCTTCGCCGCCCGTACCTTCGAAGGTCACTTCCTTGGCGCCCATGGTGACGTACAGGCCGTCACGCGGAACGATGTCGTAGGCGACGCCATCGACGGTGATCTTGCCGGTGGTCTCGCCGACGTTGATCACGCCCAGCTCGCGGCGCTCCAGGAACGGGTGGCCGGCGGCCGAGGCCGGTTCGGTCTGGTCGGGCAGCTTCACGGCGCCCACGGCGACCACGCCGCCGACGACGAAGCGTTCAGCGTGGTTGTAGTTGAGGACGACTTCGCCTTCGACGAAGAGGTCCTGCATCAGGTAGCGATCGCGCAGGTCGTCGTTGCTGACCGCGAACATCATGTCCGGATGGGTGGCGTGGTAGGTCTTGGCGAACATCGAGTTTACTCCGGAAGTGGTGTTCTTATTCGGCGGCGAGCGCCGGGGCCGGTAGCGGCCGCGGCTGATCGAGCTTGTAGGCCTTCTTAGGCAGATTGTACGTCAGGTCTACGATGAGCTCCTGAGCTTCCACCAAATCCATGCGGTGCTCGCTCACCATGCGCGCCAGGAAGGCGCTGTCGACGCGACGGGCGACATCGTGGCGGGCGGGGATCGACAGGAAGGCGCGGGTGTCGTCGTTGAAGCCGACGGTGTTGTAGAAGCCGGCGGTCTCGGTGACCTGCTCGCGGAAACGCATCATGCCTTCCGGGCTGTCGTGGAACCACCAGGAAGGACCGAGCTTCAGCACCGGATAGTGGCCGGCCAGCGGGGCCAGTTCGCGGCTGTAGGTCGTTTCGTCCAGGGTGAACAGGATGATCGACAGGCGCGGGTCGTTACCCAGGCGGGTCAGCAGCGGCTTCAGCGCATCAACGTATTCGGTGCGCATCGGGATGTCGGCGCCCTTGTCGCGACCGTGCGATTCCAGAAGGCCGACATTGTGGTTGCGGTGCGAGCCGGGGTGGATCTGCATCACCAGGCCGTCCTCGAGGCTCATCTTGGCCATCTCGGTCAGCATCTGGGCGCGGAACAGCTCGGCCTTCTCAGGCGTGACGTTCCCCTTCACCAGGTCGGCGAACAGGGCTTCGGTCTCGGCTTGCGACAGGTCGGCGGTGGCGGCGGTCGGGTGGCCGTGGTCGGACGAGGTGGCGCCGGCCTCGATGAAGGCCTGCCGGCGGATGCGGTGGGCTTCGAGATAGCCCTTCCAGCTGTAGACGTCCTGGCCCGAGATCTCGGCGAAGCGTTCGAAGGCGCGCGGGCTGCGCTCGTCCTCGAAGTCGATGACCGCGTCGGGACGATAGGCGGTGATGACGTGGCCGCCCCACCCGCTCTCGCGGATCGCCTTGTGATGCTTCAGCGGATCGTGCGGGCCCTCGGTGGTGGCCAGGGTCTCGATGTTGAAGCGATCGAACAGGGCGCGCGGGCGGAAGGCGTCGGTCGCCAGGGCCTCGTTGATGCCGTCGAAATAGGCGTCGGCGTTGTCTTCGCCGAGGAACTCGGTGAAGCCGAACACCTTTGAGAACACGTGGTTCAGCCAGATCCACGACGGCGTGCCGCGGAAGAGGTGGAAGTTCTTGGCGAACACCTTCCAGGCCGCGCGTGGATCGGTGGCCGGCACGCCGGACTTGCGGGGGACCTTCAGGTCGTCCAGCGCCACGCCCTGGCTGTAGAGCATGCGGAAGACGTAGTGGTCGGGCGCCAGCAGCAGGTCGGTGGCGTCGCGGAACGGCTCGTTGGTGGCGAACCAGGCCGGGTCGGTATGGCCGTGCGGGCTGATGATCGGCAGGGCCGCGACGGTGGAATAGAGCTCGCGGGCGATGCCGCGCACGGTCGGATCGGCCGGGAACAGACGATCGTCGTGCAAGATCAGGGGGCGGGCCATGGCGTGTCTCCTCGTCCCTTCGCCGAAGGCCGCTGACGGGCCGTTTCGCGGCGCTTGGTAACCGGTGTCAGAGTTTGGTGCAAGGTGCAGGGCGCGGCGCGCACCCTACACTTTCTTCGGTTGGGCGGAAGACTCGCGCACCACCAGATAGGGGATCGTGGTCGCCGGATCGCCCGGTTCCTTGCCCTCGCGGGCGATCAGCTTCTCGGCGGCCATGCGGCCGACCTGGCGCGTCGGGATGTGGACGGTGGTCAGCGGCGGCCAGACGGCCTGGGCGATCTGGAAGTCGTCGAAGCCGACCACGGTCAGGTCTTCGGGCACCGTCAGGCCTGCGCGGCGGGCGGCCTGCAGCACGCCGGCGGCCATTTCGTCGTTGCCGGCGAAGATGGCGGTCGGACGCGGGGTCTTGGCCAGCAGCGCCTCGCCGGCGGCCAGACCCGATTCGAAGGTGTAGGCGCCCTGCACCACATAGTCCGGGTCGAGCTTCAGCCCCGCCGCCGCCAGGGCGTCCTCGAAGCCCCCTCGCCGCTCGTGCGACGAACGGAAGCTGGGCAGGCCGGTGATGAAGCCGATGCGCTCGTGGCCAAGGCCCACTAGGTGCTCGCCCATGGCCTGGGCGCCCAGCCGGTCGTGGCCGACGATCATGTGCTCTTCCTCGTCCAGCGGGACCGAGGCGATGCGGATGTATTCACAGCCGATGTCGCGCAGCAGGTCGGCGACGCGCTCGTCTTCGGAAACCGACGGCGGCAGGATCACGCCGAACAGCTTCTGCCGCTCGATGAACATCCGCACGTCCTGCAGGAAGGTCGGGCTGGAGCGGTCGCAGGGGTGGACCACCAGCTCGAAGCCCGAGCCGCGCATGCCGTCCAGCAGGCCCAGCTGCATGTTGACGACGTATTGCGGGTTGGGGTTGTCGTAGATCATGCCGATCAGGAACGAGCGGCGGAACGCCAGGCCCCGGGCCTGGGGATCGGGGGCGTAGCCCCACTCGGCGATCACCGCCTCGATCCGCTGGCGGGTTTCCTCGCGGACGAACGGCGACTGGTTGATGACCCGCGAGACGGTCTTCTTGGAGACCCCGGCCAGGCGGGCGATGTCATTGATGGTGGCGCGGCGACGACCGCTTTCCAGCGCGGCGTTCACATCCGTGTCGTCGGCGGACTTGTTTGGCGTCTTAGACGAGGTCACGGCGTTTCCATGCAGTGGTTTTCGTTTTTTGTCATACTCCAGCGTCTGGAGCGTCGCTAATCAAGCGGCAAAAAGCACGCTGGCGAAGCTCTTGACACCGGTTTCCACTCCCTTAGGACCGGATGGCAGCACAAAAAGTCGCAAAGACAAAGACCCAGATGAGCGAAACAGCCTCCCTCCCCGGCGAATCGATCCACGGCGTCGACCCGCGTGACCACGTCGCCACCGCCCTGCGCCCCCTTGGCGTCGGTGAAACCGTCGATCTGCACGGCCAGTCGATCCTGGTGCGGAGCGACATCCCCAAGGGCCACAAGATCGCCGTCCGCCCCGCCGCGAAAGGCGAGGACGTGCTGAAGTACGGCTGGCCGATCGGCCGGGCGACCGCCGACATCGCCGTCGGCGACCACGTGCACGTCCATAACGTCGAAACGCGGCTAGAGGGCGTCGAGGGCTACGCCTACGCGCCCGCCGCCTCGGACAACACCGAAGTGGTGGGCGAGCGCAGCTTCCTGGGCTACCGCCGCGCCAATGGCCGGGTCGGCACCCGCAACGAGATCTGGGTGCTGTGCACCGTCGGCTGCGTGGCCAACACCGCCCGCCGCATCGCCGAGAAGGCCAACGCCCGCTTCGCCGGCCGCGTCGACGGGGTGTTCGCCTTCCCTCACCCGTTCGGCTGCTCGCAGCTGGGCGATGATCTCTCCCACACCCGCCAGCTGATCGCCGGCCTGGCCGCCCACCCCAACGCCGGCGGCGTGCTGATCCTGGGCCTGGGCTGCGAGAACAACCAGCTGAAGGCCCTGCTCGACAGCGCCCCGGACCTCGATCCCGCCCGCCTGCGCTCGTTCACCACCCAGTTCGTCGAGGACGAGTACGAGCAGGGCCTCGAAGCCATCGAGGAACTGGTCGCCATCGCCGAGCAGGACCGCCGCGAACCCGCCCCGATCTCCGAGCTGGTGGTGGGCCTGAAGTGCGGCGGCTCGGACGGCTTTTCGGGCGTCACCGCCAATCCGCTGGTCGGCCGCATCGCCGACAAGGTGGCGGCCGCCGGCGGCACGCCGGTGCTGACCGAGATTCCCGAGGTGTTCGGGGCCGAGAACGTGCTCCTTCAGAGGGCTGCAAGTCGCGAGATATTCGACGAGGCCGTCGCGGTGATCGACGACTTCAAGCGCTACTTCATCGACAACAACCAGCCCATCTACGAGAACCCCTCGCCCGGCAACATCGCCGGCGGCATCACCACCCTGGAGGAGAAATCCCTCGGCGCGGTGCAGAAGGGCGGCCGCGCGCCGCTGGTCGAGGTGCTGCGCTACGGCGAGCGGGTGGGTCCGCACGGGCTGACGCTGCTGGAAGCGCCGGGTAACGACGCGGTGTCGTCCACCGCCCTGACGGCGGCCGGCGCCACGGTGATCCTGTTCACCACCGGCCGCGGCACGCCGCTGGGCTTCCCCGCCCCGACGCTGAAGATCGCCTCCAACAGCGCCCTGGCGATCCGCAAGCCGTCATGGATCGACTTCGACGCCGGGGTGGTGCTCGACGGCCAGACCATGGACCAGGCGGCCGACTCCCTGCTCGACCTGGTGGTCGCCACCGCCTCGGGCCAGGAGACCAAGGCCGAGCGCAACGGCGAACGCGAGATCGCCATCTGGAAGTCGGGCGTGACCCTCTAGGCGCCTCTGGGCGCCAGTCCCCGCAGAGCCAGGCGCGCCGCCTCGCGCAGTTCGTCCTGCCCCGCCCCGCCGCGCGCGGCCACCTTCAGGCCCGAGCGCAGGGTCAGCAGCATGCGGGCCGCCGCCTCGGCGTCGAGCCCGGCGTCGAACGCGCCCGTGGCGATCCCGCCCTGCACGCGGTCGGCGAAGGCGGCGACGACGGCGCGGGCGGCCTCGTCGTTGAGGGCGTTGACCTCCGGATCCGAGCGGCTGAACTCGACGATCGAACCGACGCCCAGGCAGCCGCTTTCCAACTCTTCGGAAGAGCCGAGCCCGACCAGCAGCGCGGCCTCAATGGCGTCGGCTGCGTCGTCGTGGGCGGCCAGCGCCCCGGTCATCTGCGCCAGAGAGCCGGCCGCATAGTGGCGCAGGGCCTCCAGGAACAGACGGCGCTTGTCGCCGAACGCCCCGTAGAGGCTCTGGCGGCCGATGCCCATGCCCTCAATCAGGTCGCTGGTCGAGGCGGCCTCGTAGCCGTGGCGCGCGAACACCTTGATCGCGCTGGCGATCGCTTCGTCCCGGTCGAATTCAGAAGGCCTGGCCATGATCGCATCCTAGCGATCTTGATCGATCAGTCCAGAATTATTCTTGACTGATCGATCCCGAATTCACAGTTGTTATGGACCAATCAGTCCATAACGGAACATCGCCATGACCTCCCTCTCCTCCTCCCCTGCCCCCGCCCTGGTTTTCGGCGGCTCGCGCGGCATGGGCGCCGCCATCGTCCGTCGCCTCGCCGCCGAAGGACGCCCGGTCGCCTTCACCTACGCCAGCTCGCCGGGCAGCGCCGCGGCCCTGGCCGCCTCCATCGAGGAGAGCGGCGGAACGACCCTGGCCCTCCAGGCCGACAGCGCCGACGCCGAGGCGGTGCGCGCCGCGACCCTCGCCGCCGTCGCGCGGTTCGGAAAGCTGGGGGTGCTGGTCGTCAACGCCGGCGTGCTGATCCCCGGCGCGATCGACCAATACGCCTTCGACGACTTCGACCGCATGCTGGCGGTCAATGTGCGCGGGGTGTTCGCGGCCATCCGCCACGCCGCCCCGCACCTGCTGGACGGCGGCCGCATCGTCACGATCGGCAGCAACACGGCCGAGCGGATCGGCGCGTCCGGATCGAGCGTCTACGCCATGACCAAGGCGGCCGTGGCCCAGCTGGTGCGCGGCGCCGCGCTCGACTTCGCCCCGCGCGGGATCACCGTCAACAACGTCCAGCCCGGGCCGGTCGCGACCGACATGACCGCCGGCCTGATGGACTACATCACGCCCCGCCTGCCGCTGGGCCGCATCGGCAAGCCCGAAGAGATCGCCGACCTGGTCGCCTGGCTGGCCGGTCCGACCGCCGGCTACATGACCGGCGCCAGCCTGACCATCGACGGCGGCTGGACGGCCTGAGGCGGCGCCTAGTCCGGGACCGAGAAGTTGACCGGGATGAGGATCGGCTCGTCCGTCGGGGCGCCGTCGATCGTCTCCGGGCTGAAGCGGAACAGCCGGCTCATCTTCAGCGCGGCTTCGCCGAAGCCGTATTCCAGCGGCGATTCCGACAGCAGCGTGCAGTCCTCCACCCGGCCCTTGACGATCCGGGCGCAGCTGAGCTCGGCCTTGCCGCCGACCTCCATACGCTGGGCGCGATCGGGGTAGTAGCGGGCGGCGGAGTCGGCATCCATGCCGGCGCGGATCAGGGGCCGGTAGTCGACGACTCCCGGCCCCGGCCTGGGCAGGTCGGGCTCCGCAGCGGCGATCGAGGGCTTGCCGAACTTGCCGACCGGCACGTCCAGCAGCACGGTCGAGCCGATCGTCGAGCGGCCCTCGTCGGTCCAGAGCTGGGACGTGACCTTGGCGAGCCGCGCCCGCGCATCGATCTCGGCCCAGGCGTCGCCGGCCGGCGTCAGGCTCAGGATCTCGCAGCCCTCCAGCTTTCCGCTCAGGCCGACCCGGCAGCGGGCCCGCGCCTCGCCCGGGACCGGCGGCTTTCCGTCCGGCCTCGGCGTCGGCGCCGCGTACGGCATGCTCATCCAGTAAGGCCGGCCCTCCGGGTTTCCGAAATCGATCACGACCGCCTGGGGCGTGAGCACCGGGGCGGCCGGAGCCTTCTTGCGGGCGCCCGACGCGGCGGAGGCCGCCGGCGGCTCCAGCCGGAAAGCCGAAGCCAATCCCAGGGCGGCCTCGCCGAAACCCTCGCCCTTCACCGTCTCGGCGATCACGCGGCAGTCCTGGAGCCGGCCTTCGTCGTTGGCCATGCAGCTGAGGCGGACCAGTCCCTTCACCCCGCGCTGCCGGGCCGAAGGCGGATAGGCCGCCAGGACGTCGGCCTGGCTGGGCGCGGCGCGCCACGCCAGGGTGGGCTGATAGGGCGCGCCCTCGAACGGGCGGCAGCGGTAGTCGCAGGAGAAGAACACCTTCACGACGGTGGTCATGGGAACCGGAACGCCGTTCCTGCGCCCCGGCTGGAAGCGATAGAGGGGCGCCACGCTCAGCGCGGCGGGACCCAGGTCCTGGGCCACGCTGCGTTGCGACAACACCCCGCAGTCCCTGGCGCGCCCCTCCAGCGTCACCGTGCACAGCAAATCGACACTGCCTTCGAGGCCGCTGAAGCGCGCCGCGGCCGGCCAGGCGGCGTGCAGCGCGTCCTGAGAGGGCTGCTCCACCTCCAGCGGGGCGACGTATTCGACCCCGCCCGCATGAAACACCCGCGCCTTGGGCGCGATGAACTGCACGGGGATGGTGCGCGAACCGGTCACGGCCCGGGTTCTCGGCGCGACCTCGTAGCGCTTGACCATGGTCAGCGCCGCCGGGCCGAAGCCCTCGCCCGCGGGCGTCTCCGACGTCAGGGCGCAGCCCCAGACGCGTCGCTCGGCCGACTGGCAGGTCAGGACCGCGACGCCGTTCAGACCCTTGGCCTTGGCGGCGGACGGATAGACGTCCTGCACCTCGTCATAGCGATAGGTGAAGACCGGATCGCCGGTTCCCTCCTGCGCGGCGGCCGCGCCGCCCAGCCCCGCCCAAGCCAAGCCGATCCAGGCCAGGGCTGCAAAGGCGCCGGCCTTCCCGGTCGTACGATAGGTCATGATCCACCCCGAAACTCGCCTCAACCTATGGACGGCGGCGGCGATTGCCAAGCCACCGGTCGGCGAGTTCGGGAAGCGAAGGAACGGGCGGCGCGATGCGCCGCCCACCCCGCGTCAGTGCGCGGCGTCCTTGGCCTTTTCACCGGCCTTTTCGGCTTGGTCGCCGGCCTTCTCGGCGGTCTCGCCAGCAGCGGCGGCCGCGTCGCCCGCGGCCTTGGCCGTGCTGGTGTCGCCGGCGGCCGCGGCCTGGGCGCTGGCGTCGGCGGCGGTGTCGGCGGCGCTTGAGGCCTGGGCCGCGGCGTCGGCGGCCTTCTGGCTCTCGACCGAGGCCTCGGCGGCCTTTTCGGTCTTGTTCTCGCAGGCGGTGACGCTCAGGGCGACGGCGGCCAGGCCGATAAGCAGGGTGTGACGCATGTGAACTCTCCCAAACGAGCTTCGCCGGTCTGTCGCCGGCTTGGCTCAACCCGCATGCGGCGGCGTTCGTTCCGCCGCCCTCCGCTCAGGCCTTCGGGCATGAAAAAGCCCGGCGGCGTCCTCTCGAACGCCGCCGGGCCGGTCTTTTCAGCGAAAGCGCGTCCTTAGAAGCGCTTCGTCACCTGCACACCGTAGGTGCGCGGCTCGTTGACGAAGGCGGTCAGGTTGTTGAAGTCGATCGCGCCGATGACATTGGCTTCGTCGGTCAGGTTGCGGACGTAGACCGCCGCTTCCAGGCCCTGGGCCGGGTTGCGCCAGCCGGCGCGCGCGCCGCCTTCGAAGTTGGTGTCCTGCATGAACTCGACCGATTCATAGAGGAACAGGTTGAAGTCCTTCTGCATGACCCAGTCGGTCGAGGCGAAGAGCTCCGTGCCGTTGTTCAGGCCATGCACGTAGTTGAGCGTGATGTTGGCCGTGTACTTCGGGGCCTGCGGGAACGGGTTGCCGTCGATGTTGGCGCGACGGGTCGTGCCCACCGTGACGATCGGATCGGTGACCGTGCAGTTGGCGCCGCAGAAGGCGACCAGCAGGTCCTTGTCCTTGATCTCGGTGTGATTGTAGGCGAACCCGCCCGACAGGCTGAAGCCCGCGCCCAGATAGACGTCGCCGTCCAGTTCCAGGCCGTAGCCCTCGCCCTTGTCGGCGTTGATCAGCTGGTTGAAGTTGCCCTCGCCGCCGATGGCCGTGAACTGCGGGTCGGTAACCTCGTAGTAGTAGACCGTGGCGTTCAGGCGAGCCTTGCCCTGCCAGAGGCGCGACTTCAGGCCGGCCTCGTAGGACATCACCGTCTCGGAATTGGCGGCCGTGATCAGGTCGGACGAGGTGATCCGGCCCTGCAGCGACGGACCGCGATAGCCCTTGGCCACGCGCGCGAAGGCGTTCAGGTCGCTGTTGATCTCATAGAGAGCGCTGAGGTCCCAGCTGACCTGCTCGTCGCCGACCGAACGGCGCACGTTCGACAGCGGCAGGGCCGTGCTGGTGCTGCCGGCCGGGATGATCCGGTCGCCGTGGAAGTCGCGGCTGTCTTCGGTGTAGCGCAGGCCGCCGGTGATCTTCAGGGCGTCGGTGACCTTGTAGTTGGCCTGGCCGAACACCGACCAGGATTCCGAGCGCTGGATGATGTCGCCGATGACGATCGGGTTCAGGCCGCCGACGCCGTTGAAAGTGCCCGAGACGAGGTTGAAGCGCTCGTCCCAGAAGAAGGCGCCGACCTGCCAGCCGAGGCGGCCGTCGCCGTTCGAGGCCAGGCGCACTTCGATGGTCTTCTGGTCCAGATCGCTCGACAGGGTGCCGGTCTCGGAGTTGAACGGCGTCTTGTAGGGCGCGGTCGAGGCGGCCGAGGCCACGCCGCCGTCGATGTCGCCATCACCGGCCGAACGGCCCTGATAGGCGCTGACCACGCCGGTCAGGGTGACCGGGCCGAAGTCGTAGGCCGCCTGCAGGCTCTGCGAGGTGGTGTGCTGCTTCTGCGGGTTGTTGCGGCCGCCGTCGTAATAGACCGTGTCGCGGTCGAAGTTGCCGTTCAGCTCGTTGGAGCCCTTGGTAAGCACGTTGGCGCGGTTCAGCGTGCCGGTGCCGGTGTAGTTGCGCGACTGCAGGGTCAGCAGGGTCGACAGGCGGTCGGTCGGCTTCCAGGCCACGTGCACCCGGGCGGCGGTGTCGTCGAAGCGGCCCAGGTCGTCGCCGTCGCCGGCGAACGAGGGGTTGTAGGCGTTGTTGACCCAGTCGTCGCGGTGGTTCCACAGGCCGGCGATGCGCACCGACAGGGTGTCGTTGACGGGGATGGTCACGCCGGTCTCGGCGCGCACGGCGCCCAGGTTGCCGTAGGCGATCGAGCCGAAGCCGCCGAACTCGCCGCCCGGCTTGACGGTGTCGATCTTGACCACGCCGGCCGGGGTGTTGCGGCCGAACAGCGTGCCCTGCGGGCCGCGCAGCACTTCCAGCTGATCGACGTCGAACAGCGGGAAGCCCTTCAGGTAGACGTTCTCGAGCACGACGTCGTCGAGCACGACGGAAACCGGCTGCGAAGCGTTGAAGTCGAAGTCCACGTTGCCGAGGCCGCGGATGTAGAAGCGCGGGGCGTAGCGACCGTTGGAGCTTTCGATCTGCAGGCTGGGCACGCGGGCCGAGAGCGACAGCACGTCGCCGCCGCCGGCCGACACGGCCGCCAGGGTCTTGCTGCTCATGGCTGTGACGGCGAACGGCACGTCGCGGATGTTTTCGCTGCGACGCTGGGCGGTGACGACGATCTCCTCGGTCACCGTGGCGTCGGAGGCCGGCGCTTGAGATTGGGCTAGAGCCGGAGCCGAAACCATCAGGGCCAGGGCGCTGACCGACAGGCCCAGCCAGTTCTGATGATGCTTCATGTTGGTATCCCCTAAAAAATTCGGGGAGGACCTACGCCGCAACGTTGCAACACCGCCAACAAAAACCGGTGCTATTGCTTGAATTTTTCAAGACAACTCGAACACCGAACGACGAACACTGATCTTCGTTGCGAAAGCACTACATCGCAAACCACGATCGAACAGCAATATATGACCCGCGCTCGTCACAACGAGGCCCGCGCGAGACGTCCCACCCACGTACGTAAGAAAAGAATTACCTCGTAAAACTCCGTTCACGGACTATCACTCCATGAACGTTCCAGGGCACGCCCGACGACCGGAGAGATCGCGCCCGCCGCTCAGACCGACATCATCGCGTCCCACACCACGCTGCGCCACGTCCGAACCCTGCGGATTTCGACTCGGATGGTCTCCGGAGCGGCGCCCGGGCGACGCACCACCCGCACCACGAGGTCGTGAGAGGCCGAAGGCGTGGCGATTGGCGGAACGGTGAACCCGCACACCGCGTCGGGCGCGGCGCCGGGCCCGCAATCCTCCGCATCGACGCCGTGCCGGCCGGGCGCAGGCTCCAGCCGGGCCGACAGCGGTCGCTCGCCATCGCCGCAGTCGATCCAGCCGACCACGACCAGCGGATAGGCGACGTCGGAGGCGTCGACGCCCGGCGCTAGCCTCCTCTCCGTCCAGTCGCTGCGCTGATTGACCTTGACCTCGCAAGCGCCATCGCTGCGCGCGACGACCTCCTCCAACCGGTAAGGACAGAGAAAGTACACGGCGACGACCACGGCCAGGGCGGCCCCGCACCAGCGCAGGAACGTCACGACGCGACCAAACATCCCCGAACCGCTCACCCAGCCTCGCGGCGCGAGGCTTCGATATGACGGTTTCTAACGGCGGCTTCAGGCATCGAATTCCACGCGGAGCTTGAGGGAGGATAGGACGCCACGGCTTGCGCAGCGGCAAGGCCTGGAAGGCGCCCCTCGCCTATCGTTATCTCCTCCGGGACTATGAGCCTCCCCCTTTGACCGATACGTGCTGATGAGGGGACGAGCTTGGTGTCTGGTATGGGTGGATACCCGTCCAGGATGCTCAGTCGTAGTGAGGTCCATCGACCTCTGAGTTGCCGAGGTCCACATGGCGATGCGTTGCAACTAGATCGAAGCGCTTGAAGAACGCCAAAGCCTCGCCGGGTGTAATGCGGATTTCAACGGCACGAACGGCTAGAGGAGCGGGCTCAAACTCTGTTGATTGGAGGAGATACGCTACCAGCGACACCTCCGTCACAGGAGTGCCACGGTTTTCTCCCGAACCGATCCTGAAGGCGACAACACGTTCGCCCTCTTGGGCTTTCCCTAAGGACACAAGATGGTCACCGAGGGCGACATTGTCTGAAATGTCCGCAGCAACAGTGCCCTTAAAATCGTTATACTGAACACCGGCGCTGAACGTATCCATTTCTCTTCCCTTCAACTTTCACGACGACCGCAATCGTCATCGTTTTCAACGCAATGAGCCTCAAGCTTCGGCGAAGTTTGGAATGCCCGCAACGGGTCGCAAACCGACGCTGAGCACCAAGCCTCGTTCGGACGTCGGACCGCCGTCGCGAGCACCTCGGAAAGCCCCTACGCCCCCGGGATCGCCTGGGCGAACCTGAACACCCGGTCCGGATCGACCGCCGCCTTGATCGCCTTCAGCCTCGGCAGGTTGTCGCCGTAATAGGAGGTGGCGAAATAGTCGGGCTTGGCCGGATCCCTCGACAGGCCCGGGTCGGCGAAGTTCTGGTAGGCGCCGCCGCCGGCGCGCGGGCGCACGGTCTTGTAGAAGGCGTCCAGCCAGTCGTGGTTGGCCTTCATCCGGGCCTCGTTGTGCGAGTCCGCCTCGCCCCAATAGAGGCCGTTGACCATCAGCCAGCGGCTGTCGCGGTGGACGAAGGCGGTGTCGGCCTTGCCCACGGCGTTGATCTGGCCGCCGGTCTGGAAGAAGCGCAGATCGCAATAGCCGTAGGTCCCCGGCCATTTGCGCAGGTGCTCCAGGCCCGCGGCCAGGTCGTCGGCGCCGAACCTGCGGTTGGTCACGAAGGCCGAGCGCTCCTGGTAGAAGGTGGCGAAGCCGTCCTCGTGCAGGAAGTCCTGGGCCGGCCAGTAGAGCAGTTCCTCCACCCCCGCCCCGCCGGTCGGCTTGGCCAGGTCGAACACCGGCTGCAGCAGCTTCATCAGCGCATCACGCGGCCCGACGAACTGGCCCAGCAGGCTGATCGGCACATCGTAGCCGGCCTTGACCTGCACCGGCGTCACCGCCCCGAACGACACCCGCGAGCCCAGGGCGTCGGGCGCTTCGTCCAGCACCGCCATCAGCTTGGCGCCCAGCTCGGCCACCGAGACCTTGGGATGCGGCGCGTCGGGCGTGCGGCTCCAGCTGAGGTCGAACACGGTGACGACCTTGCCCTTCACGTCGAAGGTCTGCAGCGAGAACGAGGTGCTGACCCCGAAATTGCCGCCGCCGCCGCCCTGGCTGGCCCAGAAGAGGTCGCGGTCCTTCGGGTCGGCGGCCTTGGGCGAAAGGCGGCGCAGCGAGCCGTCGGCCAGCACGATCTCGCTCTCGACCAGCTGGTCGCAGCCCAGGCCGTGGGCGCGCATGTTGAAGCCGATGCCGCCGCCCAGCAGGAAGCCGGCCGCGCCCACCGACGGACAGCGGCCGTGGGTCACGGCGCGGTCCTGGCTGCGCAGCAGGCGATAGAGATCGCGGTTGCGCGCCCCTGCCCCAGCCCGGGCCACGCCCGTGGCCGCGTCGTAGCTGGCCTGGCTGAGGCCGCCGGTGTCGAGCAACAGGCCCGTAGTCGTCGAATAGCCGGCGTAGGAGTGGCCGCCGCCGCGCACGACCAGCGGCACGTCGTTCTGGCGCGCCCAGCCGATGGCGAAGGCGACGTCGGCGGCCGAGCCGCAGCGGGCCACGCCCTGCGGCAGGGTCGCGGCGAACTCCAGATTGTTGGGCAGGGCGATGGCCTGGTAGTCGGCGTCCCAGGCCCGCAGCACCCCGCCGCTCAGGTTCCGCGCCAGGCGGTCCCACTCGCCCTCGGCCGGGCCGGCCGGCGGCGTCGGATTGGCCGCGTGCAGCGGCGAGCGCGCCAGGGCGCTCCTCGGCGCCAGCGCCGCCCCCATGGCCAGCAGGCCGCCCGCGGCCAGGAAATCGCGCCGGCTGGCGAAATAGCGTTTCGTCTGCATCGTCTCCCCCAGATTTTTCTTCGAAACTCGTCGGCCGCGATCAGCGGCAGTCGGCCGCCACCTTGGCCAGGGCCGTACCGCCGTCGCCCTTGGCGAACAGCGCCTGCTCCTCGGCCGGCAGGGTCGGCAGCGCCTGGGCGAAGCCGTTCTCGCGGCCGCGCGCATAGTCTTCCAGCACCGTCATCGCCGCCGGCGACAGCTGGGCCTGCAGAACATTGGCCGCGCAGGCGCAGCCGATCCGGTCGTACTTGAGGCCCAGGCCCGCCAGCTTGCCGTCGACGCAGGCCCGCGTCACCACGGCCCGCTGGGCGGCCGGGGCGTCGGCCTCGACCCGGTCGCAACTCGACGCCGCAACGCCCGACGCCAACACCGCCGCGATGATCAGAAACTTGCGCATGCTCTTCCCTTGCGGCGGCAAGCTTGGCGCTACAGCCTTCGGTTTTATGTGAAAATTATAACGCCGAGGCGCTTTCCCCCGGATCGCCCCGCGCAGCGTGCGATGGCGGCGAAGACAGGATTGCCACCGGTGTCTCGGCGCCGCATCTAGGCGTCCGGGCGGACGCCAGATCCGCCGAACCAGCATTATCGAGGCGCCCCTGTGACCACCGACACCGCCAGCTCGTCCCTGCGCCTGAGCGCCGTCAGCTATCCGGCCGCCCTGCCCGGCACGGCCCTGCCCGGCTACGACCGCGACAAGGTGGAGATCGGCGTCGTCCACTTCGGTCCCGGCGCCTTCCATCGCGCCCACCAGGCCTTCTATTTCGACCGGCTGCTGGAAAGCGACCCGCGCTGGGGGATCTGCGCCGTCTCGCTGAAGAGCCCCGGCGTGCGCGACGCGCTCTCACCCCAGGACGGTCTCTACACCCTGGCCCAGCTGGACCGCGAGACGAGCTTCCGCGTCATCGGCTCGATCCTGGAAGTGCTGGTCGCGCCGGAGGACCCCGAGGCGGTGTTCGCCCGCCTGGCCGCGCCGCAGACGCGCCTCGTCACCCTGACCGTCACCGAAAAGGGCTACTGCCTGACTGGCGAGGGCAAGCTCGACACGGCCCATCCCGACATCGTCCACGACCTGGCTTCGCCGCGCGGCCCGGTCAGCGCCGTGGGCTACATCGTCGAGGGCCTGCGCCGTCGCTTCGCCGCCGGCCTGCCGCCCTACGCGGTGGTCGCCTGCGACAACCTCGCCGACAACGGCTGGCGGCTGAAGGCGGCCACGATCGCCTTCGCCGAGGCGGTGGATCCGGCCCTGGCCTCGTGGATCGAACAGAACGCCGCCTTCCCGCGCACCATGGTCGACAGCATCACCCCGGCCACCGACGACGCCCTGCGCGCACGCGTCCAGGCCGCCACCGGCCTTCACGACGCCTGGCCGATCCAGCGCGAGGCCTTCACCCAGTGGGTGGTCGAGGACGTGCTTGGAGACGGCGCCCCGGACCTCGCCTCCGTCGGCGTCACCCTGACCGACGACGTGCGCGGCTTCGAGCGGGCCAAGCTGCGCCTGCTGAACGGCGTGCACTCCACCCTGGCCTATGCCGGCCTGCTGAAGGGCCATGAGACGGTGTTCGAGGCGGTCGGCGACCCGGCCCTGGAGGCCCTGGCCCGCGACCTGATGGTGCAGGACATCATCCCCACCCTGACCGCCCCGCGCGGCCTGGACCTCGTCGCCTACGCCGAGGCCATCCTCGACCGCTTCCGCAATCCCGAGATCCGCCACTTCCTGAGCCAGATCGCCTGGGACGGTTCGCAGAAGCTGCCGTTCCGCATCCTCGGCACGGTGAAGGACGCGCTGGAGGCCGGCCGGCCGGTCGATCGCCTGGCCGTGCCGATCGCCGCCTGGTTCCATTTCCTGAAGAAGCGCGCGGCCGAGGGCGTCGCCGTCACCGACCCCCTGGCCGACCGGCTGCTGGCCGTGGTCAAGGCCCTGCCGGGCGACGTGACGGGCGATGTGGCCGCGTTCCTGGCGGTGGAAGCGGTGTTCCCGGCCGAACTGTCGGCGAACGCGACGTTCGTGGCGGCGGTGGAGACGGCGTACGGGGAGCTCGCCTAGTTAAATCCGTAAAACCCCCGCGAAAGCGGGGGCCCAGGCGTTTTATCGTCGAGCGCCGTGGGTTTCAGAAAAAGCCTGGGTCCCCGCTTTCGCGGGGATTTTGCGGATCCATGAACCCTCCGGATACGGAGCCCACGCGGGAACTCAGCCGATGCTGCAGCTCAGCACGGCGCCCTCGGCCTGGTCGCGCTCGACGGCGATCGTCACCTTCACGCCCGGAGGACCGCTGGTGTCGACGCGCCGTCCCTGCTGGCCCAGCCGGAAGCCGGCCGCATTGACCTCGCGCAGCACGTCTTCGAACGGCGCGTCGAAGCCGATCCACAGGTGATTGCCGTAGCCCATCCAGCCGCCGACCGCGATCTGGCGAACCTTCAGGCCGCGCCAGGTTCCCGATAGGGGGACCGTGGCGCGATAGGTGTCGCCGTTCATCTCCACGTCCGGCTCGCCGACCTGCGATCGGTAGGCTTCCGGAACCTGCGGGACGGCCGGCAGCACGGTCAGTTCCATGGGAGAGCCCTCGAACTTTACGACGCTGGTGGTCAGGCGCTGCAGGTCGGGCGCGGGCTGGCAGCGCACGGCGTCCTTGAAGGCCAGAAGGCCGTCGAGCGGCGGCAGGGGCGGCGTTTTCTTCTGTTCGGCGCAGCCGGCCAGCGCCATCAGGGCGGCGGCCGTCAGGCCCGCGCCAAGTCCGATCTTCCGCATCACGCCCCCACAACTCGCCTCAGGGCTCAGCTTGGCCGATGCGGACACGGGGGCGCAAGGCCCGAAGCGTCAGGCCCGCACGCCCTTGCCCAGCACCACCGGCGCGACGGTGCCGATCAGGATCTTCAGGTCGAACAGGAACGAGGCCCGGGCCAGATATTCAGCGTCCAGCGCCACCTTGTCGGGGATGGCCAGCTCGTCGCGGCCGTTGATCTGGGCCCAGCCGGTGACGCCGGGGCGCAGGACATCGACGCCGGCGGCGGTGCGCGCGGCGATCAGGTCATCCTGGTTGAACAAGGCCGGGCGCGGGCCGACCAGGCTCATGTGACCCACCAGCACGCTCCACAGCTGCGGCAGCTCGTCGAGGCTGGTCTTGCGCAGCAGCGGGCCGACCGGCGTCAGCCAGCGGGCCGGGTCTTCCAGCAGGTGGGTGGCGACCTCGGGGGCGTCGATCCGCATGGTGCGGAACTTGGGCATGGGGAACAGGCGGTTGCCCCGCCCCACCCGCTGCGACCAGTAGAGCGCCGGCCCCGGCGAGGTGGCGCGCACCAGCGCCGCCACCGCCAGCAGCGGCAGGGCCAGCACCAGCAGGCCCGCGGCCGAGGCGGCGAGGTCGAAGGCGCGCTTCAGCACCGGATCAGGCCAGGTCGCTGGCCGCCGCGTCCAGCAGCAGATAGGCGCGGCCGGCTTCGGAGGCCAGCAGGGCGGCCACGAGGAAGCCCTCGCGATCCTGCTGGGCGGCCTCGTTGATCATGCCGGCGTAGCGGCGCACGAAGCGCTCGGCGTTGGACTTCAGCGGCGCGTCCGAGAACAGGCGGCGGACCAGCCGGCGGATGGCGGCCGGGGCCAGCTTCTTGACCACCTCGCGAGCGCCGTCCTCGTCGTGGGTCTGGATGGCGGCGGCGATCTCGTCGATGCGGCCGCGCGGCAGCAGGGCCGACGGGTCGATGCCCATGGCCAGGATCTCGCCGGCCAGCTTTTCGCCGAGAGCCGCGTCGCCCGGCGAGCTGTTCTGGGCGTCGCCCAGCACGGTCTTCCAGCTCCAGCCCTCGTCCTGCGCGGGCTCGGCCGGCGCCGGGGCCGGACCGCGACCGCCGGCGGCGTCGAACATGGTGCGGAACTCGTCGTCGGTGGCCGTGGGCGTCAGCTTCAGGCGCTGGCGCGGCGGCGGCTCCAGCGGCGCGAAATCCTCGTTGGGATAAGGATAGGGCGCCGGCGGCGGGGTCTGGGCGCGCGGCGGCTGCGGCGCGGGCTGGACCGGCGGCGGAGGCGGCGGCGCCTGGCGCTGCTGCGGAGGCGGAGCCGGTTGCGGCGCGGGCTGCGGAGCCGGCTGCTGCGGCTGGGGCGCACGCACCATGCCGGCCGCGCCGCGGTTCGACGGGGCGGCGAAGGTCGGCGTCGCGGCGGCGGCCGCGTTCATCGTGCTGACCGCCTCGCTGAGCATCTCGTAGTTGCGGCGCACGCGGTCCTGGAAGGCCTGGTCGATGGCCGCCGTCTCCTCGGCGGTCTTGCGGGCGGCGACGCGCAAATCATCGATGCCCTTCTCGATCTGGGCGCGGACCTCGGCGGCGCGGGCCAGGGCCTCGCCCGGCAGGGCGGCGCTGCGCTGGCCGGCCTCGGCCAGGATGCGCTCCATCTCGGCGATCGAGCCGCGCGCGGTCTCGACAGTCTCGGCCAGCTTCTGGGCGGTGCGGGCGCCGGCCTGCTCGACCACCTGGGCCGAGCTCTCGATCAGGTCGCGGGCTTCCTGCATGCGGGATTCGAACACCGCGTCGGCCTTCTGGCCGGCCGAGAAGGCGATCTCGTTCAGCTGGTCGACGCGGCCGCGGGCGGTCTCGACGCGCAGCTCGACGCCCTCCCCGGCCCGCTGGGCGGCGTCGGTGATGGCGTTCATGGCGCGGGTCAGCTCGCCCTCGAGGTCGCCGCGACGGTCGGCGGCGGCGGCTTCGAGGCGAGCCAGGGCGGCTTGCGTCTCGGCGGCCAGGGCCTCGCGCTCGGCGCGGGCGGCCTCGGCCATCTCGCGCAGCTGGTCGCCGGACGAGACGATCAGGCCGCGCAGCACCTCGGCGCCCATGGCGGCGATGTCGCCAAGCTCGGAAGCGCCGACGCGGGTATAGGCCACGAATTCGGTGAGCTGGGCGGTGCGGGTCTCGGTCTCGGAGGAGAAGTCCTCCTGGTCGGCGCGCAGGGCCTGGGCGGCGGCCACCAGGGCGGCGCGCTGCGAGGCCAGGCTCCGTTCGACATTGCCGATCTGGTCGCCGACGCCCTGGCCGGCGGTTTCCAGCCGGGCGATCTGGCGCGACAGGTCCTCGGCCCCGATGCGGGCGGCGTCGGACGCCTCGGCGGCGGCGGCGGCCAAGTCAGCGGCCCGGGCGGCCAGCGCGGCTTCGGCTTCGCGCAGCTGGGTCTCGGCGAGGTCGGAGGCCTCGGCGACCATGCGGGCCTGGCTGCCGATGGCGTCGACCACCGAGGTCGACTGGGCGTCCAGCGTGGTCGACAGGGCCTGCATGGCGCTGCGTTCGTGGCCTAGGCCCTCGGCCAGTTGCTTGGCCATGCGGCTGGAGGTGTCGGCGGCCTCGACCAGGCGGGCGGTCTCTTCGGCGAGCGCCTGGCGCAGGGTGACGATGCGCTCGCGGGCGGCGTCGGCGGCGCTGGTGGCCGCGTCGATCTGGCCGCTGAGGGCGTCGACCACGCCGGTGGCGCCGGCGGCGGCCAGGGTGGCCGGGGTCAGCAGCTGGTCGGTCAGCTCACGGGTGCGGCGCAGCTCGGCCGACACGCCCAACGCCTGGCGCAGCATGTAGGCGGCCAGCAGGATGAAGGCGGCCGGACCGGCGGCCAGGGCCGAGAACACCGCCATGGTGATCGGCATCGGCAGGCTGGGGCCGTAGCCGAGGGCGAACATCACCGGCGCCACGGCCCACAGGGCGGCGACGCAGACGGCCAGGCTCCAATAGACGCCGCCGGGCATCGGCTTGCGCTCGGTCGTCTCGGAGAGGGCGTGGACCCGGCGCTCGGGCGTCTGGGCCGAAGACTGGGCGACCGACTGCTTGGCCGGCTCCGGCCTGGCGGGCGGCTCGGGCTCGACGCGCGGGGCCGGCGGCTGGGCGGCGGCGGGCGCGGTCAGGAAGGTGGGCAGCGGCGACAGGTCGTCGGCCGTGGGCGCGCTGGCCTGTTCGCGTTCACGCTCGGCCTTCAGGCGGGCGCGCATCGAACCATACTGCGGGACGGGCTCTGGCTCAGGCGCCGGCGCGGGTTCCGGCTCGGGCGCGGGCTGTGCTTCGGCGACCGGTTCAGGCGCGATCGGCTCGAACTTGGGAGCCGGCGGCGGCTCCGGATCCGGCGTCTTGTTCGTGCGGAAGAGCGAACGGCGGGCCGTGGTGCGGTCCTCGCGCAGCGCCGCCTCGAACGGATCGGGCGTCGGGGCCTCGGGCTCCGGCGCGGGTTCGGACGCGACCGACGAGGTCAGCGGCTCGGGGACCGGCTCGGCGGAGGGTTCGGCCTGAGGCTCGGGCGCCTGGTACGACGGCGGACGCGCGCCACGCGGCGGCGCGGCCAGGAACCCGGTCTCGGGATCGGCGATGTCGAGGTCGTTGTCGGGCTCGGTGACCGGCGCGTCGGGGTCCGGCTCCTGGGACGAGGCGCCAAGTGAGTCGGCTTCAGACACACCAGAAGGGGGCGCCGCATCCTCGCGGGGCGTCTCCACCGGCAGGGTGGAAAAGTCGAGCGGTCGGCGCTTCTTAGGCTTCATACGCAGCCACTGTCCCAAGGCGAACGGTGAGGGGGCCTCTCACAGCGACACAGCGCGCAAGCCCCTTCTTCGCGCAGGCGAGTAAACCTAGCCGCGAATGACGCCTGCGCCTAGCCGCTTGCAACGGTTTTCCCCAAAGCCGGCCATGCCTTACGCGCGCCGAAGGGGCTTTTCGAGGCGCTCTCGGGGCGGACGGATCAGGCGCGGACGACGCCCGCGGCGCGCTCGGGACAGACGATCCGCGGCGGCGTGTCGATGCGTGCGGCGTCGCGCGGCGTGCGCGCCACGGTGCGTTCGGCCTTGGGCTTGGGCATCTTGCTTTCGATGACCACGCCGAACTGGCACAGGGCCATGGCGGAAAGCCACAGCACGATCGCCGCGAAGATTTCAGTCAGGAATGACATCGGTTCACCCGTCGGTCCGATACCGTCGTTATGCCGCAACCTACGGCCAGGCTCGAATGAACTTTTGGTCATGTTGCCGCAACGGGGCGCCCACACAAGCTTACAGCGACCCTAGATTTCTGCGCCTTGCCCGCGAGGCCCCGGAGACCTAGGTCGCAGGCTCCCCCGGTTCTTCGTCGGAACGCCGTCTGGCGCCGATGAAGTTTTTCTGTTTGCGGACGACTGTCTTGCCCCTTACCCAGCTTGCACCCCAGGCGTCCGCCGTCGCTCTCGAGCCGCCTATGCCCGCGATCACGCCCGCTCGCCTCACCCACCTGCAGCGCTTGGAAGCCGAGAGCATCCACATCATGCGCGAGGTGGCGGCCGAGTGCGAAAACCCGGTCATGCTGTACTCGATCGGCAAGGACAGCGCGGTGATGCTGCACCTGGCCGCCAAGGCGTTCTATCCCAGCAAGCCGCCCTTCCCGCTGCTGCACGTCGACACGACCTGGAAGTTCAAGGCGATGTACGAGCTGCGCGACAAGGTCGCCGAGCAGCTGGGCTTCGACCTGCTGGTCCACAAGAACCCCGAGGCCGAGGCGCGCGGCATCAACCCGTTCGACCACGGCAGCGCCCTGCACACCGACCTCTGGAAGACCGAAGGCCTCAAGCAGGCCCTAGCCAAGTACGGCTTCGACGCGGCCTTCGGCGGCGCCCGCCGCGACGAGGAGAAGAGCCGCGCCAAGGAGCGCGTGTTCAGCTTCCGCTCGGCCGAACAGCGCTGGGACCCGAAGAACCAGCGCCCCGAACTCTGGAAGCTCTACAACACCCGCAAGCACCCCGGTGAGAGCCTGCGCGTCTTCCCGATCTCCAACTGGACCGAGCTGGACGTCTGGCAATACATCCACCTGGAGAACATCCCGATCGTGCCGCTCTACTTCTCGGCCCCGCGGCCGGTGGTCGAGCGCGACGGCG
>PJUJ01000381.1_pt1 | contig 23058 bp, 19 predicted proteins | sample 1512321 | NCBI WGS metagenome assembly PJUJ01 (sample SAMN08177669, study PRJNA422409) | Feces metagenome, whole genome shotgun sequencing project. | isolation source: Chicken feces enriched on filter paper: beechwood xylan treatment | host: Gallus gallus | place: USA: Madison | collected 2015-01-15 | reverse complement strand
CTCAACCACGAGTACTGCACCGTGGACGACAAGAAGAAGCACTATGTCTGGCTGTTCGGCGCCCAGGGCGAAGCCGTGGCCCGCAAGTGGGGCCGCGACCATGTGCACAAGGCCATGAATGCGCATGGCGTCTCGGTGGTGCACATCCAGCGCAATGCCCAGGGCCGCTGGGACCTGGTCAAGGACAGCCTCTACCACCGCCGCATCACCGCCCACACTGCGATGGAACTGACCGGCCCCGCCGCAGGCGATGCGCTGCTGCAGACCCAGGGCGACCCCAGCGGCCGCCGCGTGCAGGGCACGTTCAACAACTGCGGCAACGGTTTCACCCCCTGGGGCACCTACCTGACCTGCGAAGAGAACTTCAACAACTACTTCGGCACCACCAGCGGTGCCGACCAGCGCACGGTGGCGCAAAAGCGCTACGGCCTCTCGGCCCAGGCCAGCCTGTTCCAGTGGGAAGGCCACGAGCCGCGCTTCGACTATGTGAAGCACCCCCAGGAAAGCCACCGCTTCGGCTGGATCGTGGAGATCGATCCCTTCAACCCCACCAGCATGCCCAAGAAGCGCACGGCGCTGGGCCGCATCAAGCACGAGAACGCCGCCTTCGCCCTGAGCAAGGACGGCCGCGCCGTGGTCTACATGGGCGACGACCAGGCCGATGACTACATCTATAAATTTGTCTCAGACGGCAAGTATGTGAAGGGCGGCGACAACAGCCGCCTGCTGGACAACGGCAAGCTCTATGTGGCGCGCTTCGGCGCCGGTGCCACGCCGGGCGACTTTGCCGGGACCGGCGAATGGCTGCTGCTGGACAAGGCCGCAGACCCCAAGCTCCAGGCGGACAGCCGCTTTGCCAACCAGGCCGCTGTGCTGGTCTACACCCGCCTGGCCGCGGACGTGGTGGGCGCCACCAAGATGGACCGGCCCGAATGGGTGGCCGTGCACCCGCATACCGGCGAGGTCTACGTGACCTTGACCAACAACAGCGGCCGCAAGGCCGCGGATGAAGCCAATCCGCGCGAGAAGAACATCTACGGCCAGATCGTGCGCTGGCGCGAAACCGGAGGTGATGCCGCCGCCACCACGTTTGCCTGGGACATCTTCGTGCTGGCCGGCAACCCCATGGTGCACACCGACCGCAAGGATTTGCGCGCCGGATCGGCCAATGTCACGGCGGACAACAGCTTCAACAGCCCAGACGGCCTGGCCTTCGACAACGACGGCCGCCTGTGGATCCAGACCGATGGCAAGTACAGCAACCGTGGCGACTACGCCGGCCAGGGCAACAACCAGATGCTGTGCGCCGACCCGGTGAGCAAGGAGATCCGCCGCTTCTTTGTCGGCCCCAAGGAGTGCGAGGTCACGGGCATCAGCTTTACGCCCGACAGCAAGACCATGTTCATCAACATCCAGCACCCGGGCGAAGAGGGTGACAGCCACTGGCCCGGCGGCGGCAACAGCATCCCGCGCTCGGCCACTGTGGTCATCACCAAAAATGATGGTGGCGTGATCGGAACTTAAGGCGCGCACGCGCATCCATAGACAGGACATGCATCCGGGCCCACAAGGCCGGGGCGCATGGCAAGGGCTGGCGCAGTGGTGGATGTGCCAGCCCTTGTTGTTTGGGGAAGGCGCTTTTGGTGCGTGCCCGTGCCAGGCACCAAGTTAGTGCAGCGACGCACCGGGTCGGTGGTGACTGCGCGGGGAATTTCGGCCTTATCCTCGGCGACGGGCACCGTACTTGCTAATTTTCCGCATGCAAAGATTCACCATCTCCCTGGACGACGAACTGGCCGACGAGTTCGAGCGCTACATGCACCGGGCCGGTTATGCCAACCGCTCGGAAGCCATCCGCGACATGCTCTACATCCGCCTGGGCCAGCAGCGCGAACAGGCCGACCACCAGGGTGACTGCATGGCCGTGCTGTCCTATGTGTATGACCACCACGCGCGCGATCTGACCGAGCGCCTGGCGCGCCTGCAGCATGCGCGCCACCAGCTGACCATCTCCACCACCCATGTGCATGTCGACCCCTTGCAGTGCCTGGAAACTGTGCTGCTGCGCGGCCCGGCGGGCGAGGTGCGGGCGCTGGCCAACGCCATCATGGCCGAGCGCGGCGTGCACCATGGCCAGCTGAATGTGGTGATGGGCCAGGACGCCCAGGGCCATTCCCATGAAGCTTCCCACGGCGGCTCCCATGGTCATGCATATGACCATCCCCATGAGCACTCCCATGACCATTCCCGTTAGCGACGGCCTGCAGCGGGCCTGACGGTACGGGCAGGCCTGCCGGATGCGCACCCCGGCGGAGCGGTGTGGCGGTTGGTATGAAGTTTGCATAAATCTTCATAACTGCATGGCAGATGCAGGACAGCCTTTCCCGAAAGGCATGTACCACCACCACGTTTGCCCGTCCCGATGTCCTCTCTTTTGCGACAGACTCCCCGTTCTCCGTTGCTGACCGCCGCGGCGCTGGCCGCACTGTGCGCCTGCCTCCCCGCTGCGGCCCAAGAGGCCCGGCTGGCCGCCCTGACCGTCAAGGGCCAAGCCCTGGCCGCCAGCCAGGCCGCCTTCAGCACCCAGCATCTGACCCAGGAAGACCTGGCCGCCACCGGCGCGCAAGAGGTCGAAGACCTGTGGCGCCAGGTGCCCGGCATGCATGTGAACGACTACCAGCTCAGTGGCGTGGCCAATGCCGTGGTGCTGCGCGGCTTTGGGGGCGGCGGCCACGGCGGCGACATTGCCGCCACGCTGGACGGCATCACCCTCAACGAAGCCATGTCCCATGCCGACGGGTATTTCGACCTGAATGTGGTCGTGCCGCTGGAGGTGGAAGAAGTCACCGTGCACAAGGGCCCGGTGTCGGTGCTGCAGGGCAATTTCAACCGCGCAGGGCTGGTTGCACTGCAAACGCGCCGCTCCGGCACCTACACCGAGGCGCAGCTGCAGGCCGGCTCGCACGGCACCTACGACCTGCAAGGGGCGCTGGGCCGCCAGCTCGGGGCGGACGACCAGATGTTCCTGGCCGCACAGTCCTACACCACGGACGGAGCCCGGCCCGATGCCGATGCCCGGCGCCATACGCTCAGTGGCCGCTGGCACCACCGGGTGGACAGCCGGCTCGACTTTGCGCTGTCGGCCCGCTGGCACGAGGCACGCGGCGACTCGCCCAGCTACCTGACGCAGGCCCAATGGCAGCGCGACCCGCAGGGCAAGGACCCGCGCGTGCAGGGCGACGGATCGGAAAAGACTTTTGCCACGCTGCGCCTGGATGTGAACTATGCGCTGAGCGACAGCACCCAACTGCTGGCCTTTGCCTACGGCACCCGGCAGGATTTCGTGCGCTGGTTCACCCGCCCGCGCAGCGGCACCTGGATGCAGCGCGAAGAGCGCTATGACCGCGACGTGCTGGGCATGGGCCTGCAGCTCAGCGGCAGCGCAGCCCTGGCGGGCGCGCCGCTGGAATGGCTGCTGGGCACCGAGCGCCAGCAGGAAGACACCGACTACGGCTACAGGGAAGGCACGCAGAACCGCCAGCGCATGGCAGCGGCCGTCAGCGACCGGCGCACGGCGCTGGACACCATGGCCGCCTACGCCCAGGCGCACTGGAAACTGGCTCCCTGGCTGCAGCCCAGCATGGGCGTGCGCTGGGACCGCTTCACCGGCGATTGCCGGCGCCTGGGCGCGGAAACCGGCAGCGACACCTGCGAGCGCATGGCCACCACCCGCCATGCCAGTCCCAAGCTGGGGGTGACGTCGCAGATTGCACCGCAGACCACCTTGCGCGCCAGCTGGTCGGAAGGCTTTGCACTGGCCAGCGACTTTGCCAAGTACGCACTGGGCACCGCCGGGCTGGATCCCAATGTCTTCCGCCAGACCGAGCTGGGTGTGCAATGGGCACCCCACCGCAGCCTGTGGCTGGATCTGGCCGTCTACCGCACCACCTCCAGCAACGAAATCCGCAATGTGGCGCCTGGCGTGTACGAGAACTTTGGCAGCACGCGCCGCAGCGGTGCGGAACTGCAGGCGCACTGGACGCCATTGTCCAAGCTGGAGCTGCAATGGAGTTACGGCCGCATGCACTCGCGCGTGACGGAAAACGCCAACGCCGCGCTGGTGGGCAAACAGGTCACCGCCGTGCCCGCCTACACCAGCACCGTGCAGGCCAGCTACCGGCCCACTGCAGGCTGGACGCTGCGCGCCATCTGGCGCCATGTGGGCCGGGGCGCGGTGGATGCCGCCAACACCCAGTGGAGCCGCGCCTATCAGGTGGGCGATATGGGGGCGCAGTACGCGCTGCCGCGCAGCCTGGGCTGGGGCGATGCCCAACTGAGCCTGTGGGTGCGCAACGTGACCGACCAGCGCTACGCCAGCAGCACCAGCGTGATCGGTGGCGAACGCCTGGTGGCCCCCGGCGCACCGCGCACCGTGACCGTGGGCCTGAAGTTCGCGCTGTGAAGCGGCTGTGAGTCCCAGTTTCTTTTTTTATCGTTTTCCCAAGCAGGAATTCCCCATGACACCCTCCTTCCCCCGCCGCCTGCGCTGGCCTGCGGCCCTGGCCGCCCTGTGCCTGTCCGGTGCCGCACTGGCCCACAACGTCTGGCTGGAGCCGGACTCCGACGGCAGCTACCTGCTGCAGTTTGGTGGCCATGCCGGACAGCTGGAAGCGTTTGACCACGCCAAGCTGCAGAGCGTGACCGCCTATGACCGGCGCGGCCGCAGCGTGCCCGCCCAGGTCCGGACCGTGGCCCAGGGCCTGAAAGTCCACCCCGATGCCCAGGCCGCGCTGCTGGCCGTGGAGCTGGACAATGGCTTCTTCAGTGGCCAGCCTGGCGACAAGGCCATGCGCAACCTGCCCATGGACCAGAACCCGGGGGCCACACGCGGGGTCTGGGCGCGCAAGTACCACAAGACGCTGCTAGTCTGGGGCGCGGTGGCGCGCAAGGAACTGGGCCAGAAATTCGAAGTGACGCCCCAGCAGGGCCAGGTGCCGCACGCGGGCGAGCAGGTGCTGCTGCAGGTCACGCTGGACGGCAAGCCGCTGGCCGGTGTGCGCCTGAGCCAGGGCGAGAACGGCAGCCCCGCGACCACCGACGCCCAGGGCCTGGCCCGCGTGCCGGTGGTGGCGGGCACCAACACTATCCAGGCCATCTACCGCCAGCCTGTGCAGGGCGATGCACGCACCACGGAGCTGAGCTTCGAACACCTGCTGCGCTTTGCCGTGCACTAACCCGGGCACTGCTGCGTGCACCACGGTGCGGATGGCGCTGGGTACGGTGGCCGAGGGCCTACACTGGCAGCATCTGTAACCGGGGCTGCGCCACAGGGGCCGTGCCCCATGCCCGAAGGGCAGGGAGAGCGAGATGACGACACGGGATCAGCGGCTGGCACAAGCCGCCCAGGCACTGGATTGCCCCATGGATGTGGAGATTGCCCCCGGCGGCAGCTACCGCCCGGTGGTGCGGGACGAGCGCATGCTCTATGTCAGCGGCCAGCTGCCGCGCCTCAACGGGGCCATGGCATCGCTGGGGCCGGTGGCACCGGCCTCCGCCGCACCGGCCCCCGGGACCGCCACGCTGGAACAGGCACGGCGCGCGGCCCGGGTCTCGGCCCTGCGCAGCCTGATGCTGGTGCAGCGCACGCTGGGGAGCCTGGAGCCTGTGCAGCGCATCTGTCGCATGACGGTGTATGTGCACTGCACCAGCGACTTCACCCAGCACAGCGAGGTGGCCGACGGCGCTTCCGAGCTGCTGGTGGAAGTGCTGGGCGACATCGGCCTGCCCGCGCGCTCGGCGATTGGCGTGGCACAGCTGCCCAAGAACGCCTCGGTCGAGGTGGAGCTGACGGCATCGGCCCACTTCGCGCTGTAAGGGCGCAGGCCCCCTTCAGGCCCTGCGAGCCACGCCGCCGGGCCACGCACCGCAAAAAAAGAGCGCCTCCAAGGCGCTCTTTTTTTGTGGGGCTGTGGGTGCAGCGCTGTGCTGGAAGCGGCCTAGCCCGCCACCGCCTGCAGCGCCGCAGCGGCGTGCGCGCCGGCCGAGTTCTGCAGCGCCCATTGCGACACGCCGCGCACCACATCGCCAATCACCAGCACGCTGGGGCTGCCCAGCTGCTCGTCGTGCAAGGTGGCGGGCAGCTGACCCAGCGTGGTGATGGCGTGGCGCTGCTGCGCCAGGCTGGCGTGCTGGATGATGGCCACGGGCAGGTGGCCGGGCAGGCCGCCTTCCTGCAGATCGTGGGCAATCGATTCGGCGGAGCGCACGCCCATGTAGATCACCAGCGTCAGCTTGGCCGCATGGGCCGTAGCGGCCAGTGCGCGCCAGTCGGTGCCGGCGTCACCGGGCTTGGCGTGGCCGGTGATGAAGACGACGCCATGGGCATGGTCGCGGTGGGTCAGCGGCGCGCCCAGGCTGGTCAGCCCGGCCAGACCGGCGGTGATGCCGTTGATGACCTGCACCTCAATGCCTTCGGCGCGCAGGTGCTCCACTTCCTCGCCCCCGCGGCCAAAGATGAAGGGGTCACCCCCCTTGAGGCGCACCACGTCTTCACCTTCCTGCACGGCCTGCAGCATCAGCTTTTCGATGAAGGCCTGGGGCGTGCTCTTGCAGCCGCCGCGCTTGCCCACGTACACCACGCGGGCGGTGGGGGCGGCATGGGCCACGATCTCGGGGGAGACCAGGTCGTCCACCAGCAGCAGCGTGGCGTTCTGGATGGCTTTGAGCGCCTTGATGGTCAGCAGCTCCGGGTCGCCCGGGCCGGCGCCCACCAGGGTGCAGCGGCCGGTGGTGAGGGGCGTGGTGGCGGTGGTCATGGTGTGGCTCCTTGCGCAGCGGTGCTGCGCAATTGGCGGTGCAGTGCAGTCAGATACTGCACTTGTTGGGCAATGGGGGCGGGAACGGGCTGGCGCTCTGCGAGCACGTTCTCGATATAGCGGGCCGTGGACTCTACATCATGGCTGGGCGGAAGCGCAGGCAGGTCGGTCAGCGTGCCGCGCTGATTTTCCTGCAGCGGCTGCAGCTGGCCGCGCAGCACGGCCGTCATGGCCGGGTGGCGGCGCGGGTCGGCCACGGGCTCGCCCTCGGTGCCGCGCAGCAGCAGGGCGGTGGCGCCCACCAGGGCCTGGGTGGCGGCCATGGAGGTGGCGTATTCGGGGTGGGTGTAGCTGCCCACCACCAGCGTGTCGTGGCCGCTGCGGCCCAGCGGGTTCAGCAGCTTGACCAGGCTGTGCGACGGGTTGCGCAGGCCGATGGCGGCGCGGGCATTCAGCAGCCTTTGCAAACCGGTGTGCAGCGCGCTCGTGGCGCAGTGCAGCAGCTGGCCGGGGGCGATGTCGGTCAATGCGGTGGCAGGGGCATGGCCCAGCGCCAGCAGCACCTGGGCGCTGGTGGTGCGGCTGGATTCGGTAGTGCTGCCGTGCAGCAGCACCGGCAGGCCTTCGCGTGCCAGCAGCAGGGCCAGCAGCGGGGTGAGCACGGGCAGCTTGCGCGCGCCGTTGTAGCTGGGCAGCACGATCCAGGGCTGCTGGGGCGCAGCCAGCGCGGGCAGGCGCTGGTGGATCGCATCCAGAAAACCGGCCATCTCTTCGGGCGTTTCGCCCTTGATGCGCATGGCCACGCAGAAGGCGCCGGTGGCCAGATCATCCACCTGGCCGTCCAGCAACTGGCCCATCAGGTCGGCGGCCTGGTCACGCCGCAGCGCCCGCGCGCCGTCTTTGCCGCGGCCGATTTCTTTGAGGTAGTGCTGGATCGACATGGGGTATATATTGTCTTTCGTTGTTATGGTTTGTTTTTAATATTTATTTTTCATATGCAAATGGTGCCAGCGGTCGAAAGACTGGACGGGAGCCCAGACTGGCTGCACCGCTGCTGCGGCTATTTTCGTGCTGAATGGATGCGGTGTTCGCGCATGGGGCCGCTGGGGCGGTCGCTGTGCACATTTTTTTCGGCCGGTGCAGGCGCGGGTCTGCGTTGCAGGCCATCGGAAAGCCTGCCGTCACAGTGGGAGGGAACCGCCGTTGGCCCCAGGAGGCACACTGGGCGGTGCACCGGGTACGGCAGTGATGATTGTTCACGATGGCAGCCATGGCTTTCGGTGGACGCCGCGTGTACGGTCTGTACGATGGGGTGCTGAATTTCCTCAGGAGTCACTGCCATGAACGCTTCCCCCTCTCTGGTCGATGAGCTGATGTCTCAGCTGCAAGGTGCCCCCATGCAGCAGATGGCGCAGCAACTGGGTACCGACACCGAACAGACGCAGTCGGCCGTGGGCGCGGCCTTGCCGCTGCTGCTGGGCGCTCTGGGTCAGAACGCTGCCCAGCCCCAGGGCGCCGCCGACCTGCTGGGGGCCCTGCAGCGGGACCACAGCGCAGCCGCGCCCCAGGGTCTGGGCGGTCTGGGCGACCTGGTCGGCTCGGTGCTGGGTGGCGCGCAAGGTGGTAACGGTGGTGGTGGCGCCGGACTGGGCGGCGGGGCCGACATCCTGGGCCACATCTTTGGCGGCAACCAGCAGCGCGCGGAAGCGGGTCTGGGCCAGGCCACCGGTCTGGGCGGCAATGCCGGCAATCTGCTGCAGATGCTGGCCCCCATCGTGATGGCGTTTCTGGCCAGCCGGGTGCAGTCCGGTGGCCTAGATGCCGGCGGACTGGGGCAGGCCCTGGGGCAGGAGCGTGAGCGGGCGCAGGCCCAGGGCGGTCTGGGCGGCGGCTTGCTGGGCAGCCTGCTGGACCAGGACGGTGACGGTCAGGTGAGCATGGGCGATCTGTTCAAGATCGGTGGCGCGTTGCTGGGCGGACGCCGCTGAGCGCCGCCGGGACAGCGCTGGCCGTTTCTGTATAGGATCGGCACGGACCGAGGGTCGGATGAAAAAAGGCAGCGCAAGCTGCCTTTTTTGTGGGCGCTCGGCGCAGGCCGGGGTAGGAGGGCGGCGCGAGGGCTGCTTACCCGCTACAGGGATACGGGCATCGCCTGATTGCTGCATTGCCGCGATGCCGCCACACTGGCGCTGCGAGTCTGGTTAGTATGCATGCCAATGGCAGTTCCGTTGGCGCTTTTTGTCCCAAGGAGATGCGGTATGACGACTGTGGCTGACATCCTGCGAGCCAAGAACAACAGCCCCGTGCACAGCGTGGCCCCCACCGACACCATGCTGGCGGCGCTGCAGCTCATGTCCGACAAAGGCATCGGCGCGCTGCTGGTGCTGGACGGCGGGCGCATCGCCGGCATCGTGACCGAGCGGGATTACGCCCGCAAGGTGGTGCTGCAGGGGCGCAGCTCCAGCACCACCCAGGTGCAGGAGGTGATGACGTCCCAGGTGCACTGTGTGCTGCCGCGCCAGACCACGGCCGAATGCATGGCGCTGATGACGTCCCGGCGCATCCGCCATCTGCCGGTGGTCAACACCGAGCACCAGGTGCTGGGCATGGTCTCGATCGGGGACCTGGTCAAGGAAATCATCTCCGAGCAGCAGTTCACCATCCAGCAGCTGGAGCACTACATCACCGGCTCCGCGCACACCACCAGCTGAGCACCGGCAGCGCTAGGCAGGATGGCAAACGGCAGGCCGGGCCAATGCCCGCCTACCAGCGCCGCTGCGCCGCAGGTTCTACACTGGCGGCCATGAGTTCGCTGATCCTCGGTATCGAATCCTCCTGTGACGAAACGGGCGTGGCCCTGGTGCGCCTGCCCGATGGCGGCGCCGTGCCCCAGTTGCTGTCGCACGCACTGCACAGCCAAATCGACATGCACCGCGCCTATGGCGGGGTGGTGCCGGAGCTGGCCAGCCGCGACCATATCCGCCGCGTGCTGCCGCTGACCGAACATGTGCTGAAGGAAAGCGGCACCACGCTGCAGGACGTGGACGTGGTGGCCTTCACCCGTGGCCCGGGCCTGGCGGGCGCGCTGCTGGTCGGTGCCGGTGTGGCCTGCGCCCTGGGCGCGGCGCTGGACAGACCGGTGCTGGGGGTGCACCACCTGGAAGGGCATCTGCTGTCGCCCTTTCTGAGCGAGGATCCGCCCGAATTTCCCTTCATCGCCCTGCTGGTCTCCGGCGGCCACACCCAGCTGATGCGGGTGGACGGGGTGGGCGACTACGCCATCCTGGGCGAAACCATCGACGATGCAGCCGGCGAAGCCTTCGATAAATCGGCCAAGCTGATGGGCTTGCCCTATCCCGGCGGGCCCGAGCTGTCCCGCCTGGCCGAAGGTGGCGACCCAGAAGCCTTCAAGCTGCCGCGCCCGCTGCTGCATTCGGGCGATCTGGACTTTTCCTTTGCCGGCCTGAAGACGGCGGTGCTGACCCAGGCCAAGAAGCTGGGGGACGATCTGGAAGCGCGCAAGGCCGATCTGGCCGCCAGCACCCAGGCGGCCATCGTCGACGTGCTGGTGCGCAAGACGCTGACGGCGCTGAAGGACACCGGCATGCGCCGCGTGGTGGTGGCCGGTGGCGTGGGCGCCAACAAGCTGCTGCGCGCCCAGTTGAACGCCGCCTGCGCCAAGCGCCAGATCCGCGTGCACTACCCCGAGCTGCACCTGTGCACCGACAACGGCGCCATGATCGCCATGGCCGCGGCCATGCGCCTGCAGGCCGGACGCGAACAGGCGGAAAAAACCTATGCCTTCGATGTGAAGCCGCGCTGGCCGCTGGATTCGCTGAAGTAAGGCCAGACCTGGGGGCCGTGCCGCCGATAAAAAAGCAGCCCTGGAGGCTGCTTTTTTGTGGCTGCCGTGGCGGCCGTGACCGGGCTTAGCCCGCCAGCTTGGCCGCCAGCTTGGCGACGGTGGCGCCCTGGTTGCGGGCAATGGCCAGCTCATCCGGGTGCGGCTGGCGCGAGCCGTCGGGGCCGGCAATGGTGGTGGCACCGTAGGGCGAATTGCCGCCCTTGACCGCAGACAGATCGGTCTGCTGCGGCAGGGCATAGCCGATGGGCACGATCAGCATGCCGTGGTGGGCCAGCGTGGCCCAGGTGGTGGTCACGGTCATTTCCTGACCACCGCCGGTGCCGGTGGACGCGAACACGCTGGCCACCTTGCCGATCAGGGCCCCCTTGGCCCACAGACCGCCGGTCTGGTCCCAGAAATTGCGCATCTGGGCGGTCATGTTGCCGAAGCGGGTGGGGGTGCCCACGATGATGGCGTCGTACTCCGCCAGCTCCTGCGGGGTGGCCACGGGTGCGGCCTGGTCGGCTTTGCCGCCGGCATTCTTGAACACGTCGGCAGGCATGGTCTCGGGCACGCGTTTGACGGTGACCTGGGCGCCGGCCACGCTGCGTGCGCCGTCGGCCACGGCGTTCGCCATGGTTTCGATGTGACCGTACATGGAGTGATACAGAACCAGAATCTTGGCCATAGTGCTTTCCTGCAAGGGTTGGGGAAGGGGCTCGAAGGGGTCCCGAAGCGACCCCGGTGAGGGCCTGGGTGGGACAGAGAAGACGCCCGTGCATCGTAGGCAGCCATGCGGGGTTTGAGAAGGCCCCCTCCGGCGCGGCTCTGTAGGCGCATTTCCCGTGGTGTGGTGCCGGCCTGCTGCGGGTGGCCACTGGCGCGGCCTATGGCCGCTCAACGGGATGGCCCATTGCGGCCGCAAATCGCCCCGGAGCACAGGGATTCAGAGGGGGAGAACCCGCGCCTCTCGGCACAATCGCGTGGCCTGCAGGTGACCCGTCTGCTCTTTACCAGGGCTTCACACAGAGTTTGTCGCAGCCCTACAGAGCTTGCGCACAATCGGTCACAGTTCACGGCACGATCCACCAGGGCCTTCATGCATTTTTCTTCCTCCTTCCCTGTCATTGCTTCTTCGGCGCGTCGCCCGGCCGCGCTGCCGTTGGCGGTGGCCTTGGCCGGCGCCCTGCTGCTGGCCGGCTGCAGCCACACCACCTCCTTCACCCCGGCAGGCGCCATGCCGGCCGTGCCCACGGCATGGCATGCCGCCCAGTCGGCACCCCAGCAGCAGGCGCCGGAAGACCTCTCGCGCTGGTGGCAGCGCTTTGGCGATGCGCAGCTGACGGCCTTGATCGACCAGGCCCTGCAGGCCAACCCCAGCCTGCTGAGCGCCCAGGCGGCCGTACGCCAGGCCCGGGCCACGCGCGATGTGCAGGCCGCCGGCCTGCTGCCCAGCGCCGGCGCCAGTGCCGGGGTGGGGCGCAGCCGCCAGGGCAATAACGACGCGCGCAACAGCTATTCCGCCGGGCTGGACGCCAGCTGGGAGCCGGACTGGTGGGGGGCGCAGGGCAACCGGGTCGACGCCAGCGAAGCCACGGCCCGCGCGGCCCAGGCCACATTGGAAAGCACCCAGGTGTCGCTGGCGGCCGAAGTGGCCCAGACCTATGTGGAACTGCGCGGCCAGCAGGACCGTCTGCGCATCGCCCAGCAGAACCTGGCGCTGCAACAGCAGACCCAGCAGATCACCGAATGGCGGGTGCAGGCCGGGCTGGCCACGTCGCTGGAATCCGAGCAGGCCCGCCAGTCCACCAACCAGACCGCCGCGCAGATTCCGGCGCTGCAGACCAGCCTGGCACAGTCGCGCCATGCGCTGTCCATCCTCACCGGCCAGCCGCCGGCCGCGCTGGAGGAGCAGCTGCAGGCGCTGCAGCCCGTGCCCCGTGCGCCGGACGAGCTGGCCCTCACGCTGCCGGCCGACACGCTGCGCCAGCGTCCCGATGTGCGCGCGGCCCAGCACCGGCTGGAAGCCGCGCTGTCCACCTTGTCGGCCCAGGAAGTGGCCAACTACCCCAGCCTGCGCCTGAGCGGCTCGCTGGGCCTGAGCGCCCTGACCCTGGGCGCGCTGACCAATGGCGCCTCGGTGGCGGCCAGCATGGCAGCCGGTCTGTCGGCCACGTTGTTCGACGGCGGTGCCAACCGGGCCCAGATCCGTGCCCAGAGCGCGGTGGTGGACCAGGCCCAGGCCAGCTACCAGTCTGCCGTGCTGACGGCGCTGCAGGAAGTGGAAGACGCGCTGGTACAGCTGCAGGGCGACAAGGAGCGCCTGGTGCGCCTGCGTGCGGCCGAAGCCGCGGCGCGCAATGCCTCGCTGCTGGCCAACCAGCGCTACCAGAGCGGGTTGATCGACTTCCAGACCGTGCTGGACACGCAGCGCACCCTGCTGAGCTCGCAGGACAGCGTCTCCACCGTGGCGGCCAGCATCAGCACCGACCACATCCGCCTCTACAAGGCCCTGGGCGGCGGCTGGACGCCGACCGTGGCGACTGACGCCGCCGCCACGCCCGTGGCCCGCAACAGCCAGCCCTGAGCCACGCTGACCGCAGAAGAATCAACAGGATCTACCGAACATGAAAAAGAACAAAACGACTTCCAGCAGCCAAGAAGTGCAGGACCTGCTGGGCGACGGCCTGGCCCGCAAATGGTGGCAAAGCCCCACGGTGTGGATCGGCGCCGTGGCGGTGGCCGTGGCGGTGGGCGGCTTTGCCTGGTGGCAGGCCGACCAGAAGGCCAAGGCCAAGCCTGTGTATGTGACCGAGGCGCTGAAGAAGGGCACGCTGTCGCTGACCGTCTCGGCCAACGGCACCTTGCAGCCGACGCGCACGGTGAACGTGGGCTCCGAGCTGTCGGGCACGGTGCGCAAGGTCTATGTGGACGTGAACGACAAAGTGAAAAAAGGCCAGGTGATGGTCGAGCTGGACACCGACAAGCTCATGGCCCAGGTGGGCCGCTCGCGCGCCACCATGGCCTCGGCCCAGGCCAAGCAGAGCCAGGCCGAAGCCACGCTCAAGGAGGCCCAGGCCAATCTGGCGCGCCTGGAAGAGGTGCACCGCCTGTCGGGCGGCCAGGTGCCGTCGGCCACCGAACTGGATTCCGGCCGCGCCACGCTCGACCGCGCCAAGGCCGATGTGGCCGCCGCCAAGGCTTCGGTGGAAGACGCCCGCAACGCGCTGTCCACCGATGAGACCAACCTCTCCAAGGCCTCCATCAAGGCCTCGATCGACGGCGTGGTGCTGACCCGCACGGTGGAACCCGGTCAGGCCGTGGCCGCCTCGCTGCAGGCCGTGACCCTGTTCACCGTGGCCGAAGACCTGAACAAGCTGCGCCTGGAAGTGGCGGTGGACGAAGCCGACGTCGGCACCGTGCAGGCCGACCAGCGTGCCAGCTTCACCGTCAGCGCCTACCCCTCGCGCCGCTACCCGGCCAAGGTGACCCGCGTGGACTACGGCTCCACCAAGACCGACAACGTGGTCACCTATGTGGCCCGTCTGGAGGTGAACAACGAGGACCTGAGCCTGCGCCCCGGCATGACGGCTTCTGCCACCATCCGCGCCAATGAACGCCAGGATGTGCTGCTGGTGCCCAACTCGGCCTTGCGCTTCACGCCCACCGGCATGCAGAACCCCGGCCAGGCGGCAGCAGGTGCCGGTGCTGCGCGCGAAGGCGGCAAGCCTGCAGGCAGTGCGCCCGGCGCCAGCGGTGGCAACAGTGGCGGCATCGTCGGCCAGCTGATGCCGCGTCCCCCGCGCCAGGGCGGCTCCCGCCAGGGCGGCCGTGAACAGGCCCAGGCCCCCGGCCAGACCCGCTATGTGTGGGTGCTGCAGGGCGGCCAGCCCGAAGCCCGCCAGGTCAAGACTGGCCTGAGCGATGGCCGCATGACCGAGGTGGAGAGCGAAGCCCTCAAGGAAGGCGATCTGCTGATCACCGACCAGCGCAGCGGGGCCGCCAAATGAGTGAGCTGTCGAGTGCGCTCTCTCCCAGTGCCGCAGGGGAAGGCGGCCTGCCGCTGATCCGCCTGCGTGGCGTGACCAAGACCTATGGCGAAGGCGGCCTGGCCTTCCAGGCCCTCAAGGGCGTGGACCTGGACATTGCCCAGGGCGACTTTGTCGCCATCATGGGCCCCAGCGGTTCGGGCAAGTCCACGGCCATGAACACCCTGGGCTGCCTGGACCGTCCCACCACCGGCTCCTACCTGTTCAAGGGCGTGCACGTGGAAGGCCTGTCGCGTGACGAACGGGCACGCCTGCGCCGCCGTTACTTCGGCTTTGTGTTCCAGGGCTTTCACCTGCTGCCGCGCACCACTGCGCAGGAAAACGTGGAGCTGCCCCTGCTGTACCGGGGCGAGCCCACGGCCCAGCGCCACGCCGCCGCCGCCCGCGCGCTGGATGCGGTGGGGCTCAAGGGCTGGGAACACCACACGCCGGCCGAACTGTCGGGCGGCCAGCAGCAGCGCGTGGCCATCGCCCGGGCCATCGTCTCCGACCCGGCCGTGCTGCTGGCCGACGAGCCCACCGGCAACCTGGACACCCAGCGCAGCGAGGAAATCATGGAGCTGCTGTGGAAGCTCAATAGCGAGAAAGGCATCACCGTGCTGATGGTGACGCACGAGCCCGAAATGGCGGCCTACAGCCGCCGCATCGTGCGCTTCAAGGATGGGATGATGGACACCGATACCCCCAACGAACCGCTGGTGCTGCGCCGCGCCGCACTGGACAGCCAGGCCCTGGCCGCGGCCGAGAAAGGCGGTGCCTGATGCTGTGGAACACCATCTGGCTGGCGCTGCGCTCCATCCGTCGCAACCTGCTGCGCTCATTCCTGACGGTGCTGGGCATTGTGATCGGCGTCAGCGCCGTGATCACCATGGTCACCCTGGGCAATGGCGCCACCGTGGCCGTGCAGAACCAGATCTCCGGCCTGGGCACCAATCTGCTGCAGGTGCGCTCCGGCCAGCGCATGGGGCCGGGCGCCACCGTGGCGCCGTCGTTCAAGGACACGGATGCCACGGCCATCGCCCAGCAGATCGGCGGCATCCAGGCCGTGGCCCCCGAGGCGCGCTCCAGTGCCACGGTGGTGGCTGGCGGGCGCAACTGGTCCACCAGCGTGATCGGCAGCACCAATGACTGGCTGATCACCGGCAACTGGAAGCTGGCTCAGGGCCGCGAATTCACCGACGAAGAACTGCGCGCCGGTGCTGCCGTGTGCATCATCGGCGCCACCTTGCACCGCGAGCTGTATGGCAACAGCGCCGATGTGATCGGTCAGCAGCTGCGCATCAAGGGCTTTTCCTGCAGCGTGATCGGCCTGCTGGACTCCAAGGGGCAGGGTGCCTTCGGCAACGACCAGGACGACACCGTGCTGATCCCGCTGAACACGCTGCAGCGCCGGGTGACCGGCAGCAAGCGCCTGAACACCATCCTGGTATCCATGGAAGACGGCAGCGACCCCGAGCGTGTCAAATCCAGCATGAACCAGTTGCTGCGCGAGCTGCGCAAGCTGGCCCCCAGCGATGAAGACAACTTCAACGTGCTGGACACCAAGCAACTGGCCGACACCATGGCCGGCACCACCAAGGTCATGACCACGCTGCTGGGTGCGGTGGCAGCGGTGAGCCTGCTGGTGGGCGGTATCGGCATCATGAACATCATGCTGGTGAGCGTGACCGAGCGCACCCGGGAAATCGGTCTGCGCCTGGCCATCGGCGCGCTGGAGCGTGAAGTGCTGCTGCAGTTCCTGATCGAGGCGGTGGTGCTGGCGGCACTGGGCGGGCTGGCCGGCATTCTGATTGCCACCGCCGCGTCCTATGTGTTGGCGCAGGTGATGGGCGTGCCCTATATCTTCAACGCCGGGGTGAATGCGCTGTCCTTCATCTTCTCCGCCGCCATCGGCGTGGTGTTCGGCTACTTCCCTGCCCGCCGTGCGGCGCAGCTGGACCCGATCGAGGCACTGCGCCACGAGTGAGCCGGTCGCCAGTCTGCACCGTGGCGGTGGCCACACCCCGAACGCCATCCCCCCGGATGGCGTTTTTTCATGGGCGTTCAGGCGCTTGCAATGGCGGAGCCCACTCCGCTAGCAGTGACCGATGCTGTGTGGGGTAGGCGTGCCATGCACGGGGCTACCGCCGGTGCAAGGGTTCCGGTGTCTGGTGCTTGGGAGGCTGTGGGTGGAGCGCCTGTCCTGGAGAGGCCGCAGCCCTGTGCCCCTTCGACCCTTTGAACGTGGGCGCTCCTCGGCACCAGGCGCCGGCAGCGTTCACCACCACCGATGGGGCAGAACAAGGGACGCTGCGGGCAATGGCACCGTGCATTGCACCGCGACGCTCGAAACCCGCAGGCAAAAAAGAAGCCCGTCAACGTCGTGCAACGTTGCGGGCTTCATGCTGTCTGGCGTGCCGGTGCTAATCAAGAGGAGAAGAAAGGTGACAGGCCAGTCAACAAAAGGTGGGCAGCGCGCGCTGCACTGCCCGGAAGACGGGGCTTACTGGATGCTCAGCTGCACCGAGGTGTCCACCGGCTTGCGCTGTGCCAGCACCAGGGTCAGCACACCGTTTTCCAGTTTGGCGCTGCTGGCAGCGGCATCGATGGCATGGGGCAGTTCCCAGCTGCGCTGCACCTGGCGGGGTGCGCCTTCCACGCTGCTGAGGTGCACCTGGTGGTCTTCGATGCGCAGTTGCAGCTGCTCGCGGGCCAGGCCCGGCACATCGACGGACAGCGTGGTGGCGTCCTCGGTGGAGGTGGCGGTATAGCCGGCGGTCTTGGCAGCGGCATGCTGCGAGGCTTGCAGGAAGCGCTGCAGGGCCAGATCGGCCTGGTGGGAAGCGTTGAAGGCAGAACGGCGGATGACAGGCGATGCGAAGAACATGGTTGTTGGGCTCCTATACACTGCGCGGCGCTCCGGTTGGTTGCCGCATGCTCAGCAATTGCAGGCTGTGCCGGGGTTTTCAAGGGATGATTTGGTATGAATAAATTTGGCTCGCAGGGCTTGAAAAACCGCCAACCAGCGCCATCGCGCAGGCATCAGGTGGCATCTTCACTGCGCAAAATGGTGCTGGCCGGGGTGGCGGGTGCCACGGTATGGGGCCTGGGGGGCGTGGTTTCGGCAGCGTTGGCGGCCAGCCCCGCCAAGTCCGGTACGGCCGCTGCAGCGCCCACCGGCGCCCCCATCCAGCTGGCGCTGGTGGAAAGCCTGTCCGGCCCGTTTGCCAACACGGGCGAAGCGGTGTTCCGCAACATCCTGATGGCGACCGAACGTGTGAACGCGCGCGGTGGCGTGCGCCTGCAGGGCGATGCGGCAGCCCATCCGCTGGTGGTGCAGCGCTTTGACAGCAAGGGCCAGAACGAAGAGGCGCTGTCCGCACTGCGCGCCGCCATCGACGGTGGTGCGCGCATCATCCTGCAGGGCAATTCCTCGGCCACGGCTTCGGCGCTGCTGGACGCCATCAACAAGCACAACCAGCGCGAACCCAAGAAGCGGGTGTTGTTTCTGAACTATTCGGCCGTGGACCCGGCCTTCACCAACGAGCGCTGCAGCTTCTGGCATTTCCGCTTTGACGCCCATGCCGACATGCGCATGGCCGCGCTGATGCAGCTGGTGCAGGCCGACAAGGCGCTCAAGAACGTCTACCTGATCGGCCAGGACTACAGTTTTGGCCAGGCCGTGCTGGGCGAAGCCCGGCGCCAGCTGGCCGCGCGCCGCCCGGAAGTGACCGTGGTGGGCGACGAGCTGCACCCCGTGGGCCGCATCAAGGACTTTGCCCCCTATGCGGTGAAGATCAAGCACAGCGGTGCCCAGGCGGTGATCACCGGCAACTGGGGCAACGATCTGACGCTGCTGGTCAAGGCCGCGCGCGAAGTGGGCTTTGACGGCATGTTCTACACCTTCTACGGCAACGCGCTGGGCGCGCCCGCTGCACTGGGCGATGCCGGTGTGGGCAAGGTGGTGGCCGTGGCCGACTGGCTGCCCAACACGCCGGGCGCCGCCAGCGAACAGTTCTACCAGAGCTTCCGCCAGCGCTTTCCCAAGCCCGAAGACGACTACGCCCACCTGCGCATGCAGATGATGGTCGAGGCCCTGGCCCAGTCCATGCAGAAAGCTGGCAGCACCGAAGCCGCCGCCGTGGCCCGCGCCATGGAACAGGTGCAGGTGCAGCTGGCCGGCCGCACCGGCTACATGCGTGCCGCCGACCACCAGTTCCAGCAGCCGCTGGCCGTGGGCGTGATGGAACGCCAGGGCACACCGGGGGTGAAGTTCGATGTGGAAGGCTCGGGCTATGGCTTTCGCGTGGTGCGCGAGATCACGGCCTTGCAGGCCGAACTGCCCAGCACCTGCCAGATGAAGCGTTTCTGAGTTCCGGGGACGGCTGCGGCATGCTGCCGTGCTGTCCCGTACCGCTGCGCAATGACAAAAAAGGCCCGCATCTGCGGGCCTTTTGCATGGGGCACTGCGCGGCGCTTACGGGGCGCTCGCCGCGGAACGGGGCGCCTGCGGTGCCGGCTCCAGGCTGGCTTCCTGCACGGCGGCTGCCACTTCCTGGCCCAGGTCGTACACGGCCATGGCGTAGTAGCTGGACATGTTGTAGCGGGTGATGGCGTAGAAGTTCTGTGTGCCGATCACATAGGTGGGCGCATCTTCGCCGTTGAGCAGTTCCACCAGCGCCAGCGGTCCCTGGTGGCGCATGCCGCCATCCAGCGGAATGGCACCCAGCTGCAGCATCTGGTCTGCGGTGAAGCTGGGCTTGATGTCCGGTGCCAGCAGCGTGGCCATGTCGGTGCCGTTGGGGTTGAAGGCCACGCCGTACTGCACCGCCATGCCGGGCTGCCAGCCGTGGCCGCGGAAGTAGTTGGCCACGGAGCCAATGGCGTCCACGGTGCTGTTGTAGAGGTCGACCTTGCCGTCACCATCAAAGTCCACGCCAAACCGGGCCAGGCTGCTGGGCATGAACTGGCCCAGACCCATGGCACCGGCAAAGCTGCCCAGCGCCTGGGTGGGGTCCTGGCGGGCACTCCAGGCGGTGGTCAGGAACTGCGCCAGCTCGCCCTGGAAATAGGCCACGCGCTCGGCCAGGCGCGGGTGGTTGGCGGGGTAGTCGAAAGCCAGCGTGGCCAGCGCGTCGAGCACGCGGAAGTTGCCCATGTTGCGGCCGTAGATGGTCTCCACGCCGATGATGCCGACAATGATTTCCGGGGGCACGCCATAGGTTTGCTCGGCGCGCTCCAGCGCGGCGGCGTTCTCCTGCCAGAAGCGCTTGCCGGCCTGCACGCGCACCGGGTCGATGAAGCGGCTGCGGTACACCGCCCAGCTGCGGGCCGTGGTCTTCTTCGGGCCGGTGCTGGGCGTCATCAGACGGCGGACCTGCTCCAGCTTCTGTGCCTGGCCCAGTTGCTGGCGCAGCCAGGCGGCATCGATGCCTTGCTGCTGGGCCAGGGTATCGGCCCAGCGCAGCGCTTCGGCACGCTGGCCGTAGCTGTTGTCCACAGCGGCCGCAGCGCGGGCTTTGGAGTTTTTGGGGCTTTGCGCGTAGCTGGGGAGGGCGCACGTAGCGATGCAGACAAGAGCAACGGGAAGCAGACGGGTCATGAAATCTCGGTGAGGGGGGACGGCCCGGCAGCCAGGGCAGGAAGCGGAACTCCCACCGCAGCGCTTGCGGGCTGGCTGTGCCGGGGTGGCGCAGGCATTGCGGGCATGTTCCATGCATTCCCGCCAGGCCGGCAGCGCCGCGGCACCGAACCCCCATTGTGCGATGGTCCGCAGTGCTCCCACGCAAGTCCATGTGCCGGGCAGTGGGTATTTTTTTGTGAAGGGCCGCACCGGGCCGTTGCGCGGTGCGCAAAGCCGCCGTGCACACCGCCTCCGTCCGCGGCAGCAGGCCGTGGCGCACAGCCCTTCGCTGCCAAGCTGACCGCCCGCCAACAGGCCAGCAACGCAGTCGTGTACTCGCTGCGGGCGGCCCGCAATGACCGTGTTAAGCTGGTCCACAAGGCCCTTGCGCAGCGCCTGTGCGTGCTGCATCCATTGGGGGCCATGGCTGAAAAAAACAAAAACGGGGACAAGGAAAATGGGCAGAACAGGCTATTTTTCCCACAAGGATTGCTGGAAGCATGAGATGGGTCCTGGGCATCCGGAATGCCCGGAACGACTGGACGCCATCGAGGACCGCCTGCTGATCACCGGGGTGTTCGACGGTCTGGAGCGCGTGGAAGCGCCGCTGGCCTCGCTGGCCGATGTGGAGCTGGCCCATGACCGCATGCATGTGGCGGCCCTGCGCGGCCTGACGGACCGGCTCAAGGAAGAGGTGCAGGCCGGCGGCCCCGCGTATTCGCCGCTGGACACCGACACCTCCATCAATGTCCACACCTGGGATGCGGCGCTGCGCGCCGCCGGGGCGGCCGTAGCTGCCACCGATGCGGTGATCGACGGCAGCCTGGAAAATGCCTTCTGCGCCACCCGCCCGCCCGGCCACCACGCCGAGCGCGCCAAGTCCATGGGCTTTTGCTTCTTCAACAACGTGGCGATTGCGGCCCTGCACGCCCTGCAGCGCCGCCACCTCAAGCGCGTGGCCATCGTGGACTTCGATGTGCACCACGGCAACGGTACGGAAAACATCCTGGCCGGCGACGACCGGGTGCTGATGGTCAGCTTCTTCCAGCATCCGTTTTACCCGTTCAGTGGTGACAAGGAACCGGCGTCCAACATGCTGAACCTGCCGGTGCCGGCCTATACCAAGGGCATGGATATCCGCGAGCTGGTGGAGATGATGTGGATTCCCCGCCTGGAAGCCTTCAAGCCCGAAATGATCTTCATCAGTGCCGGCTTCGATGCCCACCGTGAAGACGATATGGGCCAGCTGGGGCTGAACGAGCAGGACTTCGCCTGGATCACCGAGCGCATCAAAGACGTGGCGCGGCGTTTCTCCAAGGGCCGCATGGTGTCCTGTCTGGAAGGCGGCTATGTGATGAGCGCCCTGGCTCGCAGCGTGGAAGCCCACGTCCGCGTGCTGGCCGATATCTGATTTCGTCTGGGCATAGCAACAGGAGCGTCGGCCATGATGGATTTGCAGAATGTGGACCAACTGGTGGAAGTGCAGCGCAGCCCGCAGGGCGTGGTGCGCATCACCTTGAACGATCCCCAGCGTTTCAACGCACTGGGTGCCGAGATGCTGGTGGCGCTGCAGCAGGCCCTGGATGCCGTGGCCGCCGATGCCTCGGCCCGCGTGGTGGTGCTGGCCGCGCAGGGCAAGGCCTTCTGCGCCGGCCACAACCTGAAGGACATGGCGGCCAACCCCCAACTGGCCTATTACCAGCAGCTGTTTGCCCAGTGCAGCAAGATGATGGTGAGCATCGCCCGCCTGCCGGTGCCGGTGATCGCGCGGGTGCAAGGCATGGCCACGGCGGCCGGTTGCCAACTGGTTGCGCAGTGCGATCTGGCGGTAGCCAGCAGCGCGGCCAGCTTTGCCACCAGCGGAATCAACTACGGGCTGTTCTGTGCCACCCCCAGCGTGCCGCTGGTGCGCAACCTGCCCATCAAGCAGGCCATGGAAATGCTGCTGACCGGGGACTTCATCGATGCGGACACCGCTTTCGCCCGCGGGCTGGTGAACCGGGTGGCCGAACCCGACGCGCTGGATGCCGCCGTGGAGGCGCTGGTGCAGTCCATTCTGGCCAAGCCCGCGGCGGCCGTGCGCATGGGCAAGGCCCTGGTCTACCAGCAGCGGGAACTGGGGCTGGAAGCGGCCTACCAGCTGGCAGGCCAGACCATGGCGGCCAACATGATGGATGCCGATGCCCAGGAAGGCGCACAGGCCTTCGCGCAAAAGCGCAAGCCACACTGGCAGGGCTGAGACGGACGTCCGCTCTGCCGTCGCGGGCAGCGTTGCGGCTGCGCCCGGAATGCCTTGCCATGTGCTGGTGGTCGGCAAGGAGCTGCAGGGCAGAGTGCCGGCGAGGGCATGCGCCCGCGCTGCCCCGGTGCGGATGGCCTCCGGGTAGGTGGTAACCCGAGGTTGGGCCGATTTCCACGCACACTGTCGCCGTTGTGTGCATAAAATAGAACGATCGTTCTTTTTTGTGCCGGCAAGGACCGTGTGAATTGTCAGGAATTCCCCCGCTGCTGCTGCAGCGCCGCATAAAATGAGTCGGTTTACGTAAACGTCAATCTTCCAAGAAATCAAGGAGCCGCAGCATGAAGGTATTGGTCCCAGTCAAGCGGGTGGTGGACTACAACGTGAAGGTCCGCGTGAAGTCGGACGGCACGGGCGTGGACATCGCCAACGTCAAGATGAGCATGAACCCGTTTGACGAGATTGCGGTGGAAGAAGCCGTGCGCCTGAAGGAAAAAGGCGTGGTCACG
>PJUJ01000373.1_pt1 | contig 23430 bp, 36 predicted proteins | sample 1512321 | NCBI WGS metagenome assembly PJUJ01 (sample SAMN08177669, study PRJNA422409) | Feces metagenome, whole genome shotgun sequencing project. | isolation source: Chicken feces enriched on filter paper: beechwood xylan treatment | host: Gallus gallus | place: USA: Madison | collected 2015-01-15 | reverse complement strand
TAAAAATAATATCGTCAGGAACTGGCGATTACACGGGCGGAGACTCAAATAAGACTTTGGCAACAAAGCACAAGTCTGTGAAGCCCGAAGCCCATTTGTCTTTAGCAAATGGGTAGTTCACATATCGCATTAGGCTCATCAAGCGAAGTAAAATCAATGATTTATTTAGCTGAAAGGTTAGAATATATTAATCATACAAAAGCCACTGAACTTAATCAACAATGTACTGAAATATCTAAAATCATCACTGGTCTAATTAAATATTTAAAATCAACTGGTAACTGACTACAGACAACTAAAATACAACTAAACATGACAACATTAGAAATAGGCGCAAAAGCTCCAGAAATAATTGCAAAAAATCAAAAAGGTGAAACCATAAACCTATCGGATTTCCTTGGAAAGAAAGTAATCTTATACTTCTACCCAAAAGATAATACGCCGGGCTGTACAACTGAAGCGTGCAATTTCAGAGATAATTATCAATTCTTATTGGGCAAAGGATTTGAAGTATTAGGAGTAAGTATTGACAACGAGCAATCACATCAAAAATTCATTGCAAAATTTGAATTACCATTCAACTTATTAGCGGATGAAGACCAAAAAATCGTTAACGACTATGGTGTTTGGGTAGAGAAAAATATGTACGGTAAAAAGTATATGGGTACTGCCCGTACGACGTTTGTCATTAACGAAGAAGGAGTAATTGAACATATCATCAAGAAGGTAGATAATAAGAATGCGTCTCAACAAATTTTGGACTTATACGAAGCCAAATAGCTGTTGATTTTTGACGTAGAATTTTATACTTTTACCCCTTATGAGCAAACAAACAGACGACTTTTTCAAAAACATTATATCACACGCTAAAGAATACGGTTTTGTATTCCCTTCAAGTGAGATTTATGACGGTTTGAGTGCCGTATACGATTACGGACAATTAGGTTCAGAACTAAAAAATAACCTGAAGACATATTGGTGGAAATCCATGGTGCAGTTGAATGAAAACATTGTAGGTATCGATGCTGCAATCTTCATGCACCCTACGACTTGGAAAGCTTCTGGGCACGTAGATGGATTCAATGATCCAATGATCGACAACAAAGATTCTAAAAAACGTTACCGTGCAGATCAATTGATTGAAGATAAAATCGATCGTTATGAAAAAGACGGTAAAACAGATAAAGCAGCTCAATTACAAAAAGATTTAGATGATGCATTAAATGCAGATGATTTAGTGCGTTTGAAAACAATTATTGAGGAGCATAATATTGTATGCCCTATTTCGGGCACAAAAAACTGGACTGACGTACGTCAATTCAACTTGATGTTTGCTACGCAAATGGGCGCAATGGCTGATGGTGCTGAGCAAGTTTACTTACGCCCGGAGACAGCACAAGGTATTTTTGTTAACTTTTTGAATGTTCAAAAAACCGGAAGAATGAAGATTCCTTTTGGTATCGCTCAAATCGGTAAAGCATTCCGTAACGAGGTAATTGCTCGTCAATTTATCATGCGTATGCGCGAATTCGAACAAATGGAAATGCAATTCTTTGTACGTCCAGGTTCGGAAATGGAATGGTACAACAAATGGAAAGAAACACGTTTAAAATGGCATTTGGCATTAGGAGCCGATGCTGCAAAATACCGTTACCACGATCACGCTAAATTGGCGCACTATGCTAATGCAGCTGTAGATATCGAGTATGAATTCCCATTTGGTTTCAAAGAAGTGGAGGGTATCCACTCTCGTACTGACTTCGATTTGAAGCAACACCAAGAATATTCAAAACGCAAAATGCAGTATTTCGATCCTGAGATCAACCAAAATTACATCCCTTATGTAATCGAGACTTCGATTGGATTGGATCGTTTATTCTTGACTGTATTGGCAAATTCATTGGTTCACGAAGATCTTTCGACAGAAGAAAAACAAGATTCACGTGTGGTGTTGAAATTCCACCCTGCTATCGCTCCAGTGAAAGCGGCTGTATTACCATTGACTAAGAAAGATGGTCTTCCAGAAAAAGCACGTGAAATCATGGCAAAATTGAAATTGGATTACAACATTCAATACGACGAGAAAGACGCTATAGGTAAACGTTACCGTCGTCAAGATGCTATCGGTACACCGTACTGTATTACTGTAGATCACCAATCATTAGAAGACAATATGGTTACTATCCGTCACCGTGATTCTATGGAGCAAGAACGTGTAGCTATCGAAGATTTAAGCCGTATTATCGGAGAGCGTGTTAGCTTAACAAACTTGTTAGCACAACTAGCATAATAGAGATTTCTCTACAAGATAAAGATTAAAGAGTAGCATAATTGCATATGCTACTCTTTTTATTTTTTATATTTGTGTTAAATTTTTTAGCATCAAATAGCTAAAAATAAATACACAAACGAAATGAAAACTCTAAAAGTTATAGCCCTCACCGCATTAGTTGCAATTTCAGGTATCGCAAAAGCCCAACAACCAGTCCAAACAAATACATCTATCGAATCAACTAAGCCTGATACGATTACCCCTACTGTACTTACAGAAGAACAAAAACGTCTACAGGAAGAAGCGCTATTAAAAGCTAGTTTGGAAGCTCAAAAGGCTGCCCAAAAAGCAGAGAAAGAAAGATTAAAAGCCGAAAAAGAACTAAAAAAACGTCAAAAGGAAGTTGAAAAGCAAGCTAAAAAACTTCAAAAGCAACAAAAAGCACGTGAAAAAGCAACTAAAAAATTTGATAAAGCTTTAATAAAAGCAAACAAGCTGGAAAACAATATCAAAAAGCAAACTGCTAAAATTGAAAAATTAGAAGATGCTTTATATAAAAAAATTCGTAGAAATCGAATTTCTGATATCGACAGAGAAAAAGAAATTATCAAAATCAGTAAAGAGCAAATTAAATTGAAAGAACTAGAACAAGACTTTGAGAAGGCAGAAAGAGATGTTAAGAAATTAAGATAACAAAAAAGGGGAAGTTGACTTCCTTTTTTATTTTAAGACTTTGCCTAATAATTCTATATAAAACTTAATTCCTTCTTCTATTTCCTTCAGATAGATAAATTCATCCGCAGTGTGCGAACGTGCCGAATCTCCTGGCCCCACTTTGATAGAAGGAATTGGTAAAAGAGCTTGATCACTCATTGTGGGACTGCCATACATCTTCTTACCCATGGATAAGCCTGCTTGAACGATTGGATGTTCTACAGGTATCGTTGATGGATTTAAACGTGTAGATCGCGCCTTCACGTCAGATTTCACATGAGTTTGGATAATATCCAACACCTCTATATTAGAATAAACATCCGTTGTACGAACATCCACCACGAAATTACATTCTGCTGGAACAACATTGTGTTGTGACCCTGCATTGATAACCGTGACAGACATTTTCACAGGACCTAAGAATTCCGATTCTTTTGGGAATTTATAGGTATTAAACCAATTGATATCTTCAATAGCTTTATAAATCGCATTGACACCTTCTTCACGCGCAGCATGACCAGATTCGCCCTGAGCGGTACAATCTAAGACCATTAGACCTTTTTCTGCTACAGCTAAATCCAATAGTGTCGGTTCGCCTACAATTGCAAAATCACATGGATGCACATGCTTGTATGCTCCCTCTATACCATTTTTTCCTGAAACCTCTTCTTCTGCCGAGGCGATTAAACAGATATTATAGGCTAGATTTTCGTCATTGAAGTAATATAAAAAGGTAGCTATCAACGAAACCAAACAACCACCAGCATCGTTAGAACCCAATCCATAGAGTTTATTATCTTCGATAATTGCTTTAAATGGATCTTTGGTATAGCCAGGATTTGGTTTTACTGTATCGTGATGCGAATTTAAAAGAATAGTAGGTTTCGAAGGATCAAAATGTGTATTATAAGCAATTACGTTATTTCCTACTTGATTATTCGAAATCCCACGTTCGATAAGAAAACTACTGATACAATCCGCAGTTTGTTCCTCCTCCCTACTAAAAGAAGGAATCTCTATCAGCTGTGCCAATAGAGATTTACTATCTTCAATAAGTTGATCTATATTTTTATTCATTATATAGTCCGCCAGCTTTTTTCGCTGACAATTTAATTCCTTTGATGAAGGCAGAGCTCAATCCATTATGCTCCATTTCGTTTAATCCTGCAATAGTACAGCCTTTAGGTGAAGTTACTTTATCAATTTCACTCTCTGGGTGGCTATTCGTCTGTAATAACAAATCTGCGGCACCTTTTGCCGTTTGAATGGCCATTTTTAAAGCATCATGCGCATGAAAGCCTATTTCAACACCACCTTGGGAAGCGGCACGAATAGCACGCAAGAAGAACGCAATACCACAAGCACATAAAGCTGTAGCAGAAGTCATTAAATCTTCATTAATAACCACTACCGAACCTACGGCTTCAAATAACTTTTCAACTTGGTTTACCGCTTGATCACTTGCATTATCTGTTGCTATACAAGTCATAGACTGCCCAATAGCAATAGCCGTATTTGGCATTGCACGCACGACAATCTTATCCTGACCTAAAATTTCTTTTACATCCTGACAAGAAACTCCTGAAGCTACAGAAACAATAATTTGGTGGGGTTCTACCATCGCTGAAATATCCTCCATAACTTTTTTAATCTGTTGTGGAAGAACTGCCAAAACAACGATTTCAGCGCCTTTAATCGCTTCAGAATTATCCGCACTCACACCAAAACCCAACGCAGCTTCTTCTGTTAAAGAAGCTAAAGTTCTACGTGTTAAGACGATATTTTCAGCCTTGTAAATATTAGATTTCACCAAGCCTTTAGCTAATGATAAACCGATATTTCCCGATCCTATTATTGTTATCTTGCTCATGATTTAGGTTTGTAAAATTAATTACTTATTGATAAGACAGGTTCCGAATTTTTGCTGTTGAAACAAATGCAAATTCGAAGCATTGCCTATATATACGGATTTAACTCCTTTGTTTATCGCATCAAATGCATTTTGCAATTTCGGAATCATTCCATCACTAATAATACCGCGTTCTTTATATTTTGAAAAATCCTTAGCAGTAATATTTTCAATGACCGAATTTTCGTCATTCACATCCATTAACACGCCATTTTTCTCAAAACAGTAAATTAAACAGGTTTCATAATGATCCGCCATTGCTGTAGACAAAGCAGAAGCAATAGTATCTGCATTTGTGTTTAGCAGCTGTCCACTACCATTGTGCGTAATAGCGGAAAAAATAGGAGTGAAACCTGCGTCTAGGAATTTCTTAATCGCCAAGGAATTTACAGAATCCGCTAAGATATCACCTGCAAAACCGTAATCGATTTCCTTTACCGGACGCTTTACCGCTTTGATCACATTTCCGTCTGCTCCACTCAAACCGATAGCATCGCATTTATATTTCTGTAGCGTTGCCACAATATTCTTGTTGGTTAGACCAGCATAAACCATCGTCACCACGTCTAGCATTTCCTTATCTGTAATACGACGTCCTTCGACCATTTTCGCTTCTAAACCTAATTTGGAAGCTATACGAGTTGCAATCTTACCACCACCATGTACCAAGATTTTTTTTCCTGGAATGGCTGCAAATTTTTCTAAGAAAGCTTCTAATTGAATATCATCATCAATTACATTACCACCGATTTTAATAATATTCAATGTACTATTTGACATACTTATCTGCTTATTTATTTAGACTTTCTAACATTCTTTTCAATACAACTTGCGCAGCCCACACACGGTTGCTCGCTTCCTTGATCACCAATGAATTAGGACCATCCAAGATTTCAGAAGACAATTCTAAATCGCGACGAACAGGAAGACAGTGCATTACTTTAGCATCATTTGTCAATGCTAGCTTTTTGTTGTCCAACATCCAATTTTCACTTACTGGATAGACTTGACCGTATTCTTTGTACGAAGACCAGTTTTTTACATATACAAAATCAGCACCAGCTAATGCTTCATCCAGATTATTGGTAATAGTAGCCCCTTTAGTGAAATCTTCTGCTAAGTCATATCCTTCAGGATGAGCAACAGTGAAGTCAACCAAACCTTGCTCTTGTGCTTTTGACATCCATTCCGCAAATGAATTTGGCACTGCTTGTGGCAATGCTTTCACATGTGGAGCCCAAGCCAATACCACTTTTGGTTTAGCTACTTTTTTGTGCTCAGTAATCGTAATTAAATCAGTCAAACTTTGTAATGGGTGACGTGTTGCACTTTCTAACGAAACTACTGGAACACCACAGAATTTGATAAACTTGTTGAACAAATCTTCGGTATAATCCGCTTCTTTATCTTTCAATGAAGGAAATGAACGCAAACCTAAGATATCACAGTATTCGCCCATGACAGCAGCAGCCTCACGAATGTGCTCTACTGTTGTACCATTCATCACCACACCATCCTGAGTTTCCAAAGCCCAGCCATCTTTGTCCATATTCATGACCATTACGTTCATGCCCAGGTTCATAGCTGCTTTTTGCGTACTAAGACGTGTACGTAAGCTTGGGTTTAAGAATACCAAACCTAACATTTTATGTTTACCTAAGGCTTCATTCGCATTAGGATTTCCTTTTAATTCTAAAGCTTCTTTGACGATAGCATCCAAACTATCAACATCCGCTACGGAGAAAAACTTTTTCATTGATATATTATCTATGAATATTTAATGTTACGCTTTAAGACGTTCGTCCAAAGCAGTTAAAAATCTATCTGCAATTTCTTTTGTGATATTCAACGCTGGTAAAATACGAATCACATTTGGTTTTGCTTCACCCGTGAAGATTCGATTTTTTAATAACAAATCTTTCTTCACATTAGCTAATTCTGCAGGTAATTCAATGCCGATCATCAAACCACGTCCTCTTACTTCTAGTACTTTATCGAATTTATTTAATTCTTCGATTAAGTAAGATCCTACTGTTTGGGCATTTTCCACTAAATTATCTTGCTTGATAATATCCAATACAGCTACTGCAGCAGCACAAGCTAAATGGTTACCACCAAAAGTAGTGCCTAATAAGCCATAAGAAGCTTTGAATTTGGGCGCAATAGCAATACCTCCAATTGGGAAACCATTCCCCATACCTTTGGCCATAGAATAGATATCTGCATCTACACCCGCATAGTCGTGCGAATAGAAGTTACCAGTTCGACCGTAACCACACTGTACCGAATCAGCTATATACACCGCTCCGTATTGGTCACACAATGAACGAATTAATTTCAAAAATGAAACTGATGCTTCACGAATACCGCCAACGCCTTGGATACCTTCAATAATGACTGCTGCAATTTCCACTCCAAATTCCGAGAAAGCCTTTGTCAAAGCTTCTTCATCATTGAATGGTAAAAACAAAACATTGTCTGTTTGATTAACGGGAGCTACAATAGATGGATTATCTGTAGCAGCCACTGCTAAAGAGGTACGTCCATGAAACGCCTTAGTAAAAGCAATCACTTTCTTGCGTCCAGTGTGGAAAGAAGCCAGCTTTAATGCATTTTCGTTTGCTTCAGCTCCTGAATTACACAAGAATAACGTGTAATCTTCTTTACCTGAAACTTCACCTAATTGTTGAGCTAATTGCTTTTGGATAGGAATCTCAATAGAATTTGAATAGAATCCAATATTATTTAATTGTTCAGTAATACGCTGTACATAATGTGGATGGGTATGTCCAATTGAAATAACAGCATGACCTCCATAAAGATCTAGATATTCATTACCTTCCGAATCCCAAACTGTAGAACCCTGTGCTTTAACAATGTTAATAGGATTGATCGGGTAAACATTAAATAGGTTCATTTTTTAATATTAATAATGATGTCGGTGTATTCACAAAATACTTGACAAATATAGTTAATTAGTAGCCTTAATGATGCAAACTTTCATAGGATATTACAGAGAAATTCCATAGTAAAGTGAACTTTCATCTAAGATTGAAAACCCAAATAAATAAACAAAGCCTATCATCGCTGATGATAGGCTTTGTTTATAAGATTAAAACTAAAATTAGTCTTTATTCTCTTCAGTAGCAGGAGCTTCTTCTGTAGCAGCTGTTTCTTCAGCTTTTACTTCTTCAGCAACTTCTACTGTGTCAGCAGTCTCAGCAGCTTTTTTCTTAGAAGTACCGCGACGTCGTGTAGATTTTTTCTCAGTTTTAGCAGTTTTGCCATAAACTTCGTTGTAATCTACTAACTCGATGAATGCCATCTCAGCATTATCACCTAAACGGTTTTCTAATTTAATGATACGAGTGTAACCACCTGGACGAGTTGCTACTTTTTCAGAGATCTCGCGGAACAAGATTGTTACAGCGTCTTTATCTTTTAAGTAAGCGAATACTGTACGACGTGAGTGAGTCGTATCAGTTTTAGATTTAGTAATCAATGGCTCAACATATTTACGTAATGCTTTAGCTTTAGCCAAAGTAGTAGTAATACGTTTGTGTTTGATCAATGAAGTCGCCATGTTAGCTAACATCGCCTTACGGTGACTGTCAGTGCGGCCTAAGTGATTTACTTTTTTTCCGTGTCTCATTTTAGTTTTTGTTTTTTGCGCATACCGTTCGCTGGAAGTTGGAGGTTAGAACTTAAAAGTTAGAAAAATTCTGACTTCTATATTCTTACTTAATTAACTTCGTTCGAGGAATTATGCAACAGGTCGCTTAATTATTTAATTAATATTAGTCTTCGTCTAATTTATATTTAGACAAGTTCATTCCGAATGATAAACCTTTCGATTTTACCAACTCTTGAATTTCGCTTAATGATTTTTTACCGAAGTTACGGAATTTCAACATGTCAGCTACGTCATAAGTTACTAACTCAGCTAGACTGCGAATATCAGCAGCTTTCAAACAGTTCAATGCACGAACAGAAAGATCTAAATCCACTAATTCTGTTTTCAAGATCTTACGCATGTGTAAGATTTCCTCGTCAACAACTTTAGTTTCTTCTTTAGTTTGTGACTCTAACAACATATTTTCGTCAGAGAACAACATAAAGTGTTGAATTAAGATACGAGCAGCTTCTTTCAAAGCATCTTCTGGGTGAATAGAACCATCAGTAGAGATGTCTAACAACAATTTCTCGTAGTCAGTTTTTTGCTCTACACGGTAGTTTTCAATGGTATATTTCACATTCTTAATCGGAGTGTAGATCGAATCGATAGCGATTACACCTACAGGACCATCAGCTACTTTATTCTCTTCCGCATTTACGTAACCACGACCTTTAGCAACTGACAATTCGACCTCAATAGTAACTGAGCTCTCCATGTTACAAATTACTAAGTCAGGGTTCAACACTGTAAAGTTGTTAGAAAACTTAGTGATATCACCAGCTTTGAATTGTTCTTGACCATTGATAACTACAAAGATTTTCTCGCTGTCTCCTTGTTCACCTGTTTTTTTGAAACGTACTTGTTTCAAATTTAAGATGATTTCTGTTACGTCTTCTGCTACACCTTTGATAGTAGAGAATTCGTGAGACACGCCAGAAATTCTAATCGACGTAATTGCATATCCTTCTAATGAGGACAATAAAATACGGCGCAAAGCATTACCAATAGTTACACCAAAACCTGGCTCTAATGGACGAAATTCGAAAGTACCATCAAAATCTGTAGATTTTTGCATGATAACTTTATCCGGTCTTTGAAATGCTAAAATTGCCATTTATAATATTTTAATATTTTTTCAACAATGTATTCTTAATAGTATATGCATAATCCATCGAGGATTATGCATATCGCTATTAATTATTATTTAGAGTACAACTCTACGATTAAGTTTTCTTTGATATTCTCAGGGATATCTGCTCTTTCTGGGTAGCTTAAGAAAGTACCAGTAAGATTTTTAGCATCCCACTCTAACCAACCATATTTGTTGATTGCTCTACCAGCTACTGAAGTAGTGATAGCTTCTAAAGTTTGAGAACGCTCACGCACAGCGATTACATCGCCTGGACGGATGCTATATGATGGAATGTTAACAACTTCGCCGTTAACAGTAATATGCTTGTGTGAAACTAATTGACGTGCTGCTGAACGAGTAGGAGCAATTCCTAAACGGTAAACAACGTTATCTAAACGAGCTTCTAATAATTTCAAGAAGTTCTCCCCTGTAATACCGTGTTTTGCAGACGCTTTTACGAATAAGTTAGAGAATTGACGCTCTAAAACTCCGTAAGTATATTTAGCTTTTTGTTTTTCTAACAACTGAATAGCGTATTCAGATTGTTTACCTCTTCTTTTTGATGGACCGTGTTGTCCAGGAGGATAATTTTTTTTCTCTAATGCTTTATCAGGGCCGAAAATTGGCTCTCTGAATTTACGTGCAATTTTGGACTTAGGTCCTGTATATCTTGCCATTTCTTTTCTCTGTTTGAAGTATCAATCAGCCTTTAGCTGACGAATCTTATCTTAAACAATAATATTATTAAACTCTTCTACGTTTTGGAGGACGACAACCGTTGTGAGGAAGTGGTGTAATATCTTTGATAGTAGTTACATCAATACCCACAGTTTGTAATGTACGGATCGCTGATTCACGACCTGCACCTGGTCCTTTAACGAAAACTTCAACTTTACGTAATCCTAAGTCGTAAGCAACTTTACCACAGTCTGAAGCAGCTTGACCTGCAGCGTATGGAGTGTTCTTTTTAGAACCTCTAAAGCCCATTTTACCAGCTGATGACCATGAAATAGTTTGACCTGAATTGTTAGTCAAAGTAATAATAATGTTGTTAAAAGTAGCATTGATATGAGCTTGACCTACAGGCTCGATAACAACGATACGTTTTTTAGTAACTTTTTTACTTTTAGCCATTTCTTACTTATTATTTAGTAGCTTTTTTCTTGTTTGCAACTGTCTTACGTTTACCTTTACGAGTACGAGAGTTGTTTTTAGTACGTTGACCACGAACTGGTAAGTGTTTACGGTGACGTAATCCACGGTAACAACCAATATCCATCAAACGTTTGATGTTTAACTGAACTTCTGAACGTAATGCACCTTCTACTTTGATCTCATCGTTGATGATAGTACGAATAGCTGCTAATTGATCATCGTTCCACTCTGATACTTTAACGTCTTGACTAATCCCTGCTTTATCCAAGATATAAGCAGCAGTGGCACGACCAATACCGAAAATGTAGGTAAGGCCAATAACACCTCTTTTGTTTTTAGGTAAATCTATACCTGATATCCTTGCCATATAATTTTTTAAGCGATTTTGTTAATTAATTATCCCTGACGTTGTTTGAATTTAGGGTTCTTTTTGTTGATCACAAAAATCTTTCCTTTACGACGGATGATTTTACAGTCCGCGCTACGTTTTTTTACTGATGCTCTTACTTTCATTGTAATAAAATTGTTAAAGCTCTTCACAGAGCGCTATCTTATTTATAACGATACGTTATTCTACCTTTTGTTAAATCATAAGGGGACATCTCTAATTTAACTTTGTCTCCTGGAAGAATTTTGATGTAGTGCATACGCATTTTACCCGAAATATGAGCAATGATTTCATGCCCATTTTCTAATTCTACACGAAACATAGCATTAGATAATGCTTCTCTGATAACTCCGTCTTGTTCTATTGAGGCTTGTTTAGCCATATATCAATTCTTATTTACGTTTTAACAACCTGCACTTAACAGGAGTGCAAAGATAATCAAAAAATATTGTATACCAACTACTTTTTGTTTAAAACTTTTTCAATTTCATCAAAATTCAACAATACATCTGGTGTGCCTTTTCGAATCGCAACCATCTGCTCAAAATGCGCAGAAAGCTTTCCATCTACGGTGCTCACCGTCCAACCGTCATCCCAAAACTTCACTCCAGCTTTGCCTGCATTAATCATTGGTTCAATACAGATCACTAGTCCTGGTTCCAATTTTGGTCCTGAACCGCGTTTACCGTAATTAGGAACTTCAGGTTTTTCATGCAAGTTAAGACCCACACCATGACCTACTAATTCTCTTACGATACCGAAATTATGAGGTTGAACATATTCTTGAATGGCTGAAGAAATATCCCCCACACGTTTGCCAGCAACAGCCTGTTCTACTCCTTTTTGTAAAGAAGCTTTTGTTACGTCTAATAGTAATTGAGCTTCCTCTGATATTTCACCTACACCGAATGTATATGCTGAATCTGAAATAAAACCATTAAGATTTACCCCACCATCTACAGAAACTAAATCACCATCTTTGATGACATAGTCACTAGGGAAACCATGTACGATTTGATCATTTACAGAAATACATAGGGAATAAGGAAAACCATGGTAATTCAAAAACGCTGGTGTACCTCCATGATCCTGAATAAAGTCATAAGCTAACTTGTCCAATGAAATGGTTGTAATACCAGGTTTGATAACCTTGGCAATTTCAGCAAGTAAATTCGAGAGTACATTTGCTGACTCTCGAATTTGCTCGATTTGTTCTTCTGTTTTATAAATTACTTTAGACATCTAAAGAATTAAATAGCTGATTGATCATACCCTTCTACTCCAACAGCCGAACGACCTTTAACACGGCCAGTCTTCATCAATCCATCATAGTGACGCATTAACAAATGAGATTCGATTTGTTGAAGTGTATCTAACACTACCCCTACCAAAATCAATAGCGAAGTACCTCCGTAGAAGTGAGCAAAGTTATTGTTAACTCCCGCTGCACTTGCCATCGCTGGTAGTATGGCTATAATAGCTATAAAGATTGCACCTGGGAATGTGATACGTGATATTACATTATCAATGAATAAGTTTGTATCATATCCTGGTTTGATGCCTGGTACAAAACCACCATTCTTCTTCATGTCCTCTGACATTTGTTGTGGATTCACCATGATAGCTGTATAGAAGAACGTGAATGCAATAATCAATATTGCAAACGTAATATTATAAGCTGGTGAAGTGAAATCCGTCAATGAAGTCAAGAAGTCAGATTGAAGACTTGGGAAAAATTGTGCCAACGACATTGGTAAAAACATGATCGCTTGCGCAAAAATAATAGGCATTACACCTGCTGCGTTTACTTTCAAAGGAATGTACTGACGTACACCACCTACTTGTTTATTACCAACAATTTTCTTAGCATATTGTACTGGTATCTTGCGAACCCCTTGTACGATCAATATAGTAAAGATCACAACAAAGAATAAAGCAATAAACTCTACGATAAATGGAATAATACCACCACCACTAGGACTCATACGAGAACCCCATTCGGCAATAATACCGCCTGGTAATTGTGCGATGATACCGGCCATGATAATCAAAGATATACCATTACCAATACCTTTATCGGTGATTTTCTCACCCAACCACATCACAAACAAAGTACCTGCAGATAAAACAATAGCAGCTAGAATAGTGAACATTGGGTCTGCGATAGTTTTTGCTGAAGCATCGATTTGAGTCTTCACATAAGCTATAGCTTGTACCAATGTGATCGCTACTGTTAGGTAACGTGTAATCTGAGTCATTTTTTTACGACCAGATTCACCTTCTTTTTGCATTTTTTGAAAAGCAGGAACTGCAATCCCCAATAATTGTACAACGATAGAAGCCGAGATGTAAGGCATTACACCAAGGGCAAATATTGCAGCACGAGAGAAAGAACCTCCAGAGAACATGTTGATCATGCCTAGTAAGCCTTCTTTTTCGCCTACACTTGCTAACGCACTAGGATCGACACCTGGCAGTACCACGTGACATCCGATACGATAAATTAGAAGAAATAGCAACGTATTCAAGATACGGTTACGTAAATCTTCAATCTTCCATATATTGGTTAAGGTTGTGATTAGTTTTTTCATGTATTAAAGTTTTACGATAGAACCACCTGCAGCTTCGATTGCTTTTTGAGCAGACGCTGAGAATGCATGCGCTTTAACTTCAACTTTAGCTTTTAACTCGCCACGACCTAATACCTTTACTAGATCATTTTTAGAAACTAAACCATGTGCTTTCAACGTATCGAAATCGATAACTGTCAAGTTGTGTTTTTCAACAAGAGCTTGCAAGATGTCTAAGTTCACACCGTTGTATTCTACGCGGTTAGCATTTTTGAAACCGAATTTAGGTACACGACGTTGCAAAGGCATTTGACCACCTTCGAAACCGATTTTAGTAGAGTGACCTGAACGTGAGCCAGCACCTTTGTGACCACGTGTAGATGTACCACCACGACCAGAACCTTGACCACGACCAATACGTTTTCTGCTTTTTGTTGAACCAGCTGCTGGTTTTAAATTACTTAAGTTCATTTTTTAAACTAAGATTGTGTTGCCCCTTCGCTTTCACTATACAGGAGACAACGATTAACAAATAATATTAATAAACAACTAATGGAAAGAGTGAAGCACTCCTTCCATGTAGTATATTTTTGCTTATTAGATAGCTTCTACAGCAACTAAATGGTTTACTTTACGTACCATTCCGATGATAGCCGCAGTAGCTTCTACTTCTACTGAGTGGTTGATTCTTTTCAAACCTAATGCCTCAATAGTTTTCTTTTGGCGCTCGCTTCTGTCGATAACGCTCTTTATCTGGGTAATTTTGATTTTTGCCATGATAATTAACCGTTAAATACTTTATTTAAATCGACACCGCGGTGTTGAGCTACTGTATATGCATCACGCAAATCTGCTAATGCTGCAATAGTTGCTTTCACTACGTTGTGTGGGTTTGATGATCCTAATGATTTAGCTAATACGTCTTTGATACCAGCAGATTCTAATACGGCACGCATCGCACCACCTGCTAATACTCCAGTACCACCTACAGCTGGTTTAATTAAAACTGAACCACCTGAAAATTTACCGTATTGAGCGTGAGGAACAGTTCCATTGATAATAGGAACTTTCACTAAGTTTTTCTTAGCGTCATCGATACCTTTAGTGATAGCTTCAGTAACCTCTTTAGCTTTACCTAAACCGTAACCTACGATACCGTTTTCATCACCAACAACTACGATAGCTGAGAAACTGAAAGTACGACCACCTTTAGTTACTTTTGCTACGCGTTGGATGCTTACTAAGCGATCTTTTAACTCAATTTCGCTTGATTTTACTCTTTTAATATTGCTTAATGCCATTATCTTTCTTGATTAAAAGTCTAAACCGCCTTCGCGAGCACCTTCTGCCAATGATTTAACACGGCCGTGGTATAAGTACCCATTACGGTCAAAAACTACTTTACTAATACCTGCTGCAACAGCTTTCTCAGCTACTAATTTACCTACAGCTTTAGATTGTTCTACTTTGTTTCCTGATGCTACGAAATCTTTAGATAAGCTTGAAGCTGCAGCTAAAGTTTTACCTGTAGTATCGTCGATAACTTGTGCGTAGATACCTTTATTAGATCTAAAAACTGATAAACGTGGACGCTCAGTTGTGCCAGCAAGGTTTTTTCTAATTCCTTGTTTGATTCGCTCTCTGCGAGATGTTTTACTTCCTGCCATGGTTATTATTTTTTAGCTGATTTACCTGCTTTTCTTCTTAATACTTCACCCGCGAACTTGATACCTTTACCTTTGTAAGGCTCTGGAGCGCGGAAGCTGCGGATTTTCGCTGCTACTTGTCCGATCAATTGCTTGTCTACAGACTCTAAAGTAATAGTAGGGTTTTTACCTTTTTCAGCAGTAGTTGTAACTTTAATTTCCTTTGGCAATACGAAAACGATCTGGTGAGAGAAACCTAAAGTTAACTCTAATGTATTACCAGTGTTTGCAGCACGGTAACCTACACCAACTAACTCTTGAGTAGTTTTGTAACCTTCAGTTACACCAATCACCATATTGTTTAATAGTGAACGGTATAAACCGTGTAATGCTTTGTGTTTCTTTTGTTCAGTAGGGCGAGATACTACGATGTTACCATCTTCTTCTTTTACTGTAATGTCGCTATCTACTTGTTGTGATAATTCACCTTTAGGACCTTTTACTGTAACCAGATTCTTGTCTGATACAGTCACCGATACTCCCGCAGGAATAGCGATAGGTGCTTTTCCAATTCTTGACATTTCTTCGTGTTTTTTTTCCTAGATTAATAAACGTAACATAAAACCTCACCACCTACGTTTTGTAAGCGAGCTTCTTTATCTGTCATTACACCTTTAGATGTAGATAAGATAGCGATACCCAAACCGTTTAAAACGCGAGGCATGTTGTCAACACTTGCATACTTTCTTAAACCAGGTTTACTCACACGTGTCAAAGTGCGAATAGCCGGTACTTTGCTAATTGGGTTATACTTCAACGCGATTTTGATAGAACCTTGAGGTCCTTCTTCTACGAATTTGTAATTAGCAATGTAACCTTTGTCAAAAAGAACTTTTGTGATTTCTTTTTTAAGGTTCGATGCAGGAATTTCAACAACCCTGTGGTTGGCCTTAATGGCATTCCTTACTCGTGTAAGGTAATCCGCTATTGGATCTGTATTCATTATGTAAAAATATTGTGACAATGGTTTCTTCTTCTCTCACGGAGTGCCAGACCTACTGTCGGTTAAAAAATAAATTGCAATGCAAAAGCCCTGATAAGCCTTATTTCAGACTTATCCGGGCAAAAATAATTATTTTTTCTTGATTACCAAGAAGCTTTTGTTACCCCTGGGATTTTTCCATCAAGTGCCATCTCACGGAAAGTTACACGAGAGATACCAAACTGACGCATATATCCTTTAGGACGACCTGTTAATTTACAACGGTTGTGTAAACGAACTGGTGAAGCATTTTTAGGTAATTTGTCTAACGCTGCGTAGTCTCCAGCTTCTTTAAGAGCTGCACGTTTAGCTGCATATTTAGCAACTAATTTTTGACGTTTAACTTCGCGTGCTTTTAATCCTTCTTTAGCCATTGTTGTTCGAATTTTGATTTTTGAATGGTAAACCGAATTGTTTTAATAACTCCAACGCTTCGATATCATTTCCAGCTGAAGTCACGAAAGTGATGTCCATACCAGCGATTTTGTTGATTTTGTCAATGTTGATCTCTGGGAAAATGATTTGCTCTGTGATACCTAAGTTGTAGTTACCTCTTCCGTCAAAACCTTTGTCATTGATACCACGAAAATCGCGGATACGAGGCAAAGATACTGCGATCAAACGGTCTAAGAATTCGTACATGTTGTTGTCGCGTAATGTTACACGAGCACCAACTGGCATTCCTTTACGAAGTTTGAAGTTAGAGATATCTTTTTTCGATTTAGTAGCAACTGCTTGCTGACCAGTGATCAATGTTAATTCAGCGATAGCGTTATCGATTAATTTTTTATCTGCTGTTGCAGCACCGATACCTTGTGATACGACAATTTTCTCAAGTTTCGGAACTTGCATAACGCTTTTATACTGGAATTTTTCTTTAAGCGCTGTACGGATTTCTTCCGCATATTTCGCTTTTAATCTTGGTACGTAAGTCATTATTTAATTTCCTCCCCTGATTTTTTAGCGTAACGAACAATTTTGCCATCTGCATTAACTTTGCGACCTATACGAGTAGGAGCTCCTGTTTTAGGATCAATCAAAGCTAAGTTTGAGATGTTGATAGCAGCTTCTTTCTCGATAATACCACCTTGAGGATTAGCTGCGCTAGGTTTAGTGTGTTTTTTTACGATGTTAGCGCCTTCTACGATAGCTCTGTTTGCATCCACTAAAACTTGCAATACTTTTCCTTGAACACCTTTAGAGTTACCAGCGATAACTTTCACTAAATCACCTTTTTTAATTTTGATTTTGTGAGTTGTTTTTGTTTTCTGTGCCATAATTATAAAACCTCCGGTGCTAGTGATACAATCTTCATGAACTGTTTCTCACGTAATTCACGGGCAACTGGGCCGAAAATACGTGTTCCACGAGGTTCATCATTATTATTTAATAATACTGCAGCGTTGTCATCGAAACGAATGTAAGAACCATCTTTACGACGGATTTCTTTTTTCGTACGTACTACTACTGCTTTAGAAACTGATCCTTTTTTTACGTTTCCTGAAGGCATAGCGCTCTTTACAGATACAACAATCTTATCACCGATTGATGCATAACGCTTGCGCGTACCGCCCAACACACGGATAACTAAAACTTCTTTAGCACCGCTGTTGTCAGCTACATTTAGTCTTGATTCTTGTTGTACCATGTTATTTAGCTCTTTCTAATATTTCAACTAATCTCCAGTTCTTTGTTTTACTCAGCGGACGAGTTTCCATGATTAATACCGTATCGCCGATACCGCAGGTATTAGTTTCGTCATGAGCTTTGAATTTAGTAGTTTTCTTAACGAATTTACCATAGATAGGGTGTTTTACTTTACGTTCAACAGCTACTACGATAGATTTGTCCATCTTGTTGCTAACTACTAAGCCGATTCTTGTTTTTCTTAAATTTCTTTCCATTTCGACTTTGATTTTTACGCCTCAGAGGCTGTTTCAGATTTTGCTGCATTTTTACGCTTAGAGATCTCAGTAGAGATACGAGCGATATTTTTGCGAGCTGCTTTCAAAACGTTAGGGTTTTCTAAAGCAGAAACAGCATGTGCAAATTTCAATTTGTTTAACGCTGCTTTTTCTTCAACTAATTTAGCTGTTAGAGCGTCATTTGCTAATTCTACGATTTCTGAATTTTTCATTGTTTTCAGTGTTATGCTGGGTTATCAATTCTGTTTATATGATGCCTCCCGAGTAACGGTCGAGAGGCTAAACTATTGACATTACCAACGATTTTTATGCTTCAACGTAGTCTCTACGTATTACAAACTTAGTTTGTACCGGTAATTTTTGAGCTGCAAGGCGTAAAGCTTCTTTAGCAATTTCTAAAGATACACCTTCTGCTTCGAATAACATACGGCCTGGTCTTACAACTGCTACCCAATATTCAGGAGCACCTTTACCTTTACCCATACGTACCTCTGCAGGCTTTTTAGTAACCGGTTTGTCAGGGAAGATACGGATCCATACTTGACCTTCACGTTTCATATAACGTGTTACCGCGATACGAGCTGCCTCGATTTGACGGCTAGTGATCCATGCTTCTTCCATTGATTTGATACCGAAAGAACCGAAAGCTAATTCTGCTCCACGAGAAGCATTACCTTTCATACGGCCTTTTTGCATCTTTCTGAACTTCGTTCTTTTTGGCTGTAACATGTTCGTATTTTTTTAATCCCGCCCTATGACGGGACAATTTTAAATCTTGTTATTAATTAATCTTTTTTAGCACCACGGTTTTGTCCGCCACGGTTTCCACCACGGTTGTTGTCACGACGACCACCACGGTTATTACCACCACGGTTATCACGACGCTCACCGCCTTCGTTTCCGCCACGAGTTTTCGTGTTAGAAGTTTGACCAATGTTAGGAGATAAGTCACGTTTACCGTAAACTTCACCTTTACAGATCCATACTTTGATACCAATTTTACCGTAAGTAGTTAAAGCTTCTGCTAAAGCGTAGTCGATATCAGCACGTAATGTGTGTAGAGGAGTTCTTCCTTCTTTGTATTGCTCAGTACGAGCCATCTCAGCACCACCTAAACGACCTGAACACATGATTTTGATACCTTCTGCGCCCATACGCATTGTAGAAGCGATAGAAGTTTTCATTGCACGACGGAATGAAATACGAGCTTCTAATTGCTTAGCTACACCTTCAGCTACTAATTTAGCATCTAGTTCTGGACGTTTGATCTCGAAGATGTTGATTTGAACATCTTTTTTAGTCAATTTTTTCAACTCTTCTTTGATCTTGTCAACTTCTTGACCACCTTTACCGATAACGATTCCTGGACGAGCCGTGTGAATAGTTACAGTGATGCGTTTCAAAGTTCGTTCAATAACAACTTTAGCTACGCCACCTTTAGCGATACGAACAGAAAGATATTTTCTGATTTTTTGGTCTTCAACTAATTTATCGGAATAGTTCTTTCCGCCGAACCAGTTAGAATCCCATCCTTTGATGATTCCTAATCTGCTACCTATTGGATTTGCTTTTTGTCCCATTCTATAATAAATTAGTTGTTAACGTTATTTAAACTATCTACTACCAATGTTACGTGGTTTGAGCGTTTGCGTACTCTATATCCACGACCTTGAGGAGCTGGACGTAATCTTTTCAATTGACGACCACCACCTACTGAAACTTCTTTTACGAATAATGCGCTGTCTGCGACAGATGCACCTTCGTTGCTAGATTCCCAGTTTTTGATTGCAGATAATAACAATTTCTCTACGCGAGCTGCTGCCTCTTTGCTTGAATGTTTTAGAATGTAAAGAGCGTTCTCTACTTTCTCGCCACGGATAAGATCCACTACTAAACGCATTTTGCGTGGAGAAGTAGGGCAATTCAATAATTTGGCAGTAGAAGCTCCTCCTGTTTGAGCTTTTGCCTGCTCTTTGCGTTGTCTGATAAGTACAGACTTCTTAACTTTTTTTGTTGCTTCCATTACCTATTATTTTTTCTTTTCTGCGTGGCCTTTGAATGTACGCGTAGGCGCAAATTCACCAAGCTTGTGACCAACCATATTTTCTGTTACATAAACTGGAATAAATTTATTCCCGTTGTGCACTGCGAAGGTATGGCCAACAAAATCAGGTGAAATCATTGATCTACGAGACCAAGTTTTGATTACTGATTTTTTGTTTGTTTCATTCTGAGAAAGAACTTTTCTTTCTAAGTTGTGATCGATGTAAGGACCTTTTTTAATTGAACGAGCCATTATTTTTTCCTTCTTTCAATGATGTAACGATTCGATGTTTTCTTTTTGTAGCGTGTTTTGAAACCTTTAGCTAACACACCTGTACGAGAACGTGGGTGACCTCCTGATGTACGGCCTTCACCACCACCCATAGGGTGATCAACTGGGTTCATCGCAACACCACGAACGCGAGGACGACGACCTAAGTGACGTTTACGACCAGCTTTACCTAATACTTGATTAGCTTTTTCAGCATTTGATACTGAACCGATAGTCGCAACACATGTCAATAAGATCATGCGAACTTCGCCTGATGGCAATTTGATAATAGCATATTTACCGTCACGAGCAGACAATTGAGCATAAGTACCAGCCGAACGAGCGATTGAACCACCTTGACCAGGATTCAATTCGATGTTATGGATGATAGAACCCAATGGAATGTTTGCTAATGGTAATGTATTACCTACTTCTGGAGCAACTTTTTCACCTGCAATTACAGTCATACCAACTTGTAATCCTGTAGGAGCGATGATGTAGCGTTTTTCACCATCCGCGTAGTGCAATAATGCAATACGTGCTGTACGGTTTGGATCGTACTCGATAGTAGCTACTGTTGCTGGGATTTCTTTTTTATCGCGTTTGAAATCTATAATACGGTAAACTTTCTTGTGTCCGCCACCGATATAACGCATAGTCATTTTACCAGTCTTGTTACGACCACCTGATCTTTTGTTTGCTCCTACTACCAACGACTTTTCAGGAACGTTTGTAGTAACATCAGAATAGTCTGCGCCTACTCTGAAACGAGTACCAGGGGTAACCGGTCTGAATCTTTTAACTGCCATTTTTTATTTATATAACACTGTAAAAGTCAATAGTTTCACCATCTTGAATTGTGATGATGGCTTTTTTATACTTAGGAGCTCTTCCAGAAACGAATCCTGCTTTAGTGTAACGGCTTTTTGCTTTACCAGCTACTACTGAAGTATTTACTGCAACTACAGTTACACCAAACATTTCTTCGATAGCAGATTTAATCTGAATTTTGTTAGCTCTATGATCTACTTTGAAAGCATAACGGTTCAATTTCTCCGTTAATAATGAAGCTTTCTCAGTTAAAATAGGTTTTTTAATAATCTCCATATTACTTAGCGAATGCTTCCTCCAAAGTTTTAACAGAATCTGTAGTTAACAATAATTTAGTAGCGTTCAATACATCATATGTATTTAATTCTGACACTACTACAACTTTTGCTTTTTTCAAGTTTCTGCTTGATAAATAAACATTGTTATCGTAAGCTGGCAATACTAATAAAGTTTTTTCGTCAGCTACATTTAATGCGTTAACTAAAGCTACATAGTTTTTAGTTTTGATTGTATCGAATGATACTGAATCTAAAACTACAACATTGTTTTCTTGTGCTTTGTAAGATAACGCTGATTTACGTGCTACTTGTTTCAATTTTTTGTTCAATTTGAACGAGTAATCACGAGGTTGAGGACCGAATACACGACCACCACCGTTAAACAATGGAGATTTGATAGAACCCGCACGAGCACCACCAGTACCTTTTTGTTTGTGTAGTTTACGAGTAGAACCCGCGATTTCATTACGTTGTTTAGACTTGTGAGTACCTTGGCGTTGATTCGCTAAGTATTGTTTGACATCTAAATAGATCGCATGGTCGTTAGGTGTTACACCGAAAACTGTTTCAGGAAGTTGCACCTTGGCACCTGTTTCTTTACCTGATAAATTTAATACATTAACTTCCATCTCTACTATTTGTCTAAGATTACGTAAGAACCTTTAGCTCCTGGGATAGAGCCACTAACTACGATTAGGTTTTGCTCAGCATAAACTTTCAATACTTGTAAGTTTTGAACCTTTACACGCTCACCACCTGTACGACCCGCCATGCGCATTCCTTTGAATACACGTGAAGGCCAAGAAGAAGCACCTAATGAACCTGGAGCACGTAGTCTGTTGTGCTGACCGTGAGTCGCACCACCTACACCACCAAATCCGTGACGCTTCATAACACCTTGAAAACCTTTACCTTTTGAAGTACCAACTACGTCTACGTACTCACCTTCTTCGAATAAAGTTACATCAACGATGTCACCTAGTGATTTCTCATCCTCGAAAGTTTTGAATTCAACTAGTTTACGCTTAGGAGTCACGCCCGCTTTCGCGAAGTGTCCTTTAAGAGGAGCAGTTGTGTTCTTTTCCTTAGCATCATCATAGCCAAGTTGAACAGCTGAATAACCGTCCTTCTCTACCGTACGTATCTGCGTTACCACGCACGGCCCAGCCTCGATTACTGTACAAGGGATGTTTTTCCCTTCAGCATTGAACAGGCTGGTCATTCCTACTTTTTTACCAATAATTCCTGACATGTTATAAATTAAATTAATTAAAGTCCATCGAAGCAGTAGGGCTTCGCTCAAGACATACTTTCCCCAATAAGGGACTGCAAAAGTACAAAGAAATTTATAACTATCAAATAATTAGTGAATTATTTTTTATAAATTATTTGACCATCATATGTATTAAGTAGCATGTTACTACAAAATAAAGGGGTGAACTACCCATTTGCTAGAGACAAATGGGCTTCGGGCTTCACAGACTTGTGCTTTGTTGCCAAAGTCTTATTTGAGTCTCCGCCCGTGTAATCGCCAGTTCCTGACGATATTATTTTTAATCCTTCTTTCAGAATGTTTTT
>PJUJ01000372.1_pt1 | contig 23430 bp, 21 predicted proteins | sample 1512321 | NCBI WGS metagenome assembly PJUJ01 (sample SAMN08177669, study PRJNA422409) | Feces metagenome, whole genome shotgun sequencing project. | isolation source: Chicken feces enriched on filter paper: beechwood xylan treatment | host: Gallus gallus | place: USA: Madison | collected 2015-01-15 | reverse complement strand
TCTTCCCAATCCGCCCCAGTCCCGCTCGATCGCATCCCGCCGCCGCATGGTCGCTGGCCGCGCGCCCCTTCGGTGCGGCGAGACCCAGTGATTATGCGGGTGGTTTGAGCGCGTCTGATCCAGGGCGGTGAGAAAGTTGTAAGGGGTTGGATTGGTTGGGGTTTGGCCCGCGCCCGACGGGGATTGGCAGCGCTTTATCCCCGTCCGCGATCCTTCTCCCCTTGCGGGAGAAGGTGGCGGCCGAAGGCCGACGGATGAGGGGTCTCTCAGACTTGAGACGCCCCACCCCGCCTGACCGCCGCATGCGGTGTTGGGTTCTGAGAGACCCCTCACCCGACCCTGCTCCGCAGGGCCACCCTCTCCCGCAAGGGGAGAGGGATCAGTTGTTCCGCTTTCGCGGGGATTTTACGGGAGGAGGAGGGCCGGCGCTTCGCAAGCTGAAAACGGCCCCCCTCCGTCGCTCCGCGACACCTCCCCCAGAGGGGGAGGATCTTACCCCGCCGGGCCCTTGTCGAAGTATTTGAAGAAGGCGCTGTCGGGGGAGAGCACCAGGGTGGTGTCGCCCTGGCCCAGCGACTGCTCGTAGGCCTGCATCGAGCGGTAGAAGGCGGCGAACGAGGGGTCGCGGCCGAAGCTGGAGGCGAACAGCTGGGCGCGCTGGGCGTCGGCTTCGCCTCGGATCTTTTCGGCTTCCTCGTAGGCGGTGGCGACGATCTCGCGGCGCTGCTGGTCGCCGATGGCGCGCAGTTCGGCGGCCTCCTGCTTGCGGGCCGTCTGCATGCGCTCGAACACCGCCTGCTGGTTGGGTTCGGGCAGGTCGGCGCGCTTGATGCGCACGTCGATGATCTCGAGCCCCAGCTGCGAGCCGGCGACCTGGCGGGCGACCTCGGTGCGGATGTCGGCCATGATCTCGGCGCGCTTGCCGGCGATCACGTCCTCTGAGTTCCGCCGGCCGATCTGCTCGCGCAGGGCGGCGTTGACGATGCGGTCCAGCCGGTCGCGGGCCACGCTCTCGCGGCCGAGCTTGCGGTAGAACTGGCGCGGATCGGAGATGCGGTAGCGGACGAAGGCGTCGACGACGAGCTTCTCCTGGTCGGCGGCCGTGACCTCTTCCTGGTTGGCGGCGATGTCGATGTTGCGCTTGTCGAAGCGCAGCACCTTGTCGATCGGCGCCTTCAGGTGGAGGCCGGGGTCGAGGACCACGCGCACGGGATCGCCGAAGCGCACCACCAGGGCCTGCTGGCGCTGGTCGACCTGGTAGACGGTGGTCGACAGCAGGATCAGGGCGGCGAAGGCCGTGGCGCCGGCCGCGATCAGCGGGGTGTTGGGATTGCGGATACGGCTCATCGGGCGGCTCCATCGACGGGCGCGGGAGCGACGCGCGGACGGAAGGTGTCGGACGGCAGGATCACCGGGGCGTTGGCGCCCTTGCTGTCGATGATGACCTTGTTGGACTTGGCCAGCACGCGCTGCATCGTCTCGATGTAGAGGCGCTCGCGGGTGACGCCGGGGGCCAGCTTGTACTGCTCGTAGACCTGGTTGAAGCGGGCCGCGTCGCCGGCCGCCTCGCGCACCACCTGCTCGCGGTAGCCCTTGGCCTGCTGGATGACGGTGGCCGCCTCGCCGCGGGCGATGTTGGCCGCCGACTGGGCGTTCTGGGCCGCGCGCTGCACGTCGCGGAAGGCGTCGAGCACGGGAGCGGGGGTGGTGGCGACCTGGATGCGGACGCCTTCGATGCGCACGCCGATGTTGTAGCGGTCCAGCGTCTGCTGCATCAGCGCGCGGGTCTGGCTTTCGACCTGGCCGCGGCCGTTGGTGAGGATCGGGGTCAGGGCGGTCTTGCCGACCACCTCGCGCATGGCGCTTTCGGCCACGTCCTTGATGACGGCGTCGGGGGCGCGGACGTTGAACACGAACTTGCCGGCGTCCGACACGCTCCACTGGATGGTGAAGCTGAGGTCGACGATGTTCTCGTCGCCGGTCAGCATCAGGCGTTCGGCCGGGACTTCCGCGCCGGGCACGCCGCCGACGTCGAGGGTCTGGATCGAGGTGACGGGCACGCGCTCGACGTCCTCAATGGGCCAGGGCAGGCGATAGCGCAGGCCAGGATCGCTGGTGCGGCTGTAGGCGCCGAAGGTGGTGACCACGCCCTGCTGGTTGGGCTGGACGACATAGACGCCCGACACCAGCCAAAGGCCGACCACGGCGGCGGCGCCCAGCGCGATGGCCTTGCCGCGGCCCGGGCCGCCGAAGGTCTCGCGCAGGCGGCCGGTCAGGCGGTCGACCAGTTCGGCGACGTCGATGGGCGGCGGCGGAACGCCGGGCGGGCCGGGGGGGCGGCGTGTCGGGTCGGACTTGCGCCCGCCGTCGTTCTTGTCGTCGCCCGGCGGGGGCGAGCCCCAGGGGCCGGGTCCGGCGTTGTCGTTCCAGGGCATGGGCGGCGCTGTCTTCCCGTCGCTCGTTCTTGTTGGCGGAGGTTGCGGGCAACCTCCTTGGGCTTGTTGGTGCGGAGGCCGCGGGGCGACCTCCTCAGGCTTGTTGGCTGGCGGGGTTGTAAAACAGACCCCGCACGCGGATATGAGGACCCCCACGCGACAAGGCAAGACACTGACGTGACCGCAAGCTCTTCTGCAACTCCCGATGACGCCCGCGAGGCCCTCGATCGCATCGAGGATCCGGCCACGGGGCTGGGCCTGGTGAAGGCCGGCCTGGTGCAGGGGCTGGTGGTGCGCGAGGGCAAGGCCGGCTTCGTGCTGGAGGTGCCGGCCTCACGCGTGGGCGGCTACGCGCCGGTGCGCGAGGCGGCCGAGAAGGCGCTGGCGGCCCTGCCGGGGATCACCCGGGCCCAGGTGGTGCTGACCGCCCAGGCTCCGGCCGAGACCACGCGGGTGCGCAAGGGCGCGCGGGTGGCCGACGACCCGCAGGCCCAGGTCGCCCCGCCGCCGGCCTCGGAAAAGCCCGCCCATGTGCGCCACGTGATCGCCGTGGCCTCGGGCAAGGGCGGGGTGGGCAAGTCCACCGTCTCGACGAACCTGGCCTGCGCCCTGGCGGGGCTGGGGCTGAAGGTCGGGCTGCTGGACGCCGACATCTACGGTCCCTCGGCGCCCCGGATGATGGGCGTCGACGGCGAGCCGACCTTCGAGGACAAGAAGCTGCTGCCGCTGGAGGCGCACGGCGTGAAGCTGATGTCGATCGGCTTCATGGTCGACGAGGGCAGGGCGATGATCTGGCGCGGGCCGATGGCCTCGTCGGCGGTGCGCCAGCTGATCCACGACGTGGCCTGGGGCAGCGAAGCCGAGCCGCTGGACGTGATGGTGGTCGATCTGCCGCCGGGCACTGGCGACATCCACCTGACCCTGGTGCAGAAGCTGCGCATCGACGGCGTGGTGCTGGTCACCACCCCGCAGGAGATCGCCCTGATCGACGCCCGCCGGGCGGCTGCGATGTTCGCCAAGACCGCGACGCCGATCCTGGGCCTGGTGGAGAACATGGCCTTCTTCGCCGACCCGGCGACCGGCGCGCCGATCCCGATCTTCGGCTCTGGCGGCGGGGTCGCGGAGGCTGAGGCGCTGGGCGTGCCGGTGCTGGCCCAGGTGCCGATCGAGATGGCTGTGCGCGAGGCCGGCGACGCTGGCCGGCCGGTGGTGCTGGCCGCGCCGGACAGCGCGGCGGCCAAGGCGTTCGTGCAGGCGGCGAAGGCGGTTTGGGCGACGGTCGGGGGCTAAAACCCCCTCAGTCGCTTCGCGACAGCTCCCCCAGAGGGGGAGCATCTGCGCGGCGTAGATCCTCCCCCTCTGGGGGAGGTGGCCCAGAGGGCCGGAGGGGGTCTCCCCCGGACAAACGAAAAAGGCCGCCCGGAGCGATCCGGGCGGCCTTTCCGTTTCAGAGGCTGGAAAGCCTTAGAAGGTCCAGCGGACGCCGGTCGAGAGCACGGCGCCCGAACCGGTGGCTTCGCCCTTCAGGACGGTCGTCGTGGCCGCGGCGGTGCCGGCGTACGAGACGTCGGTGCGGGTGATCACGGCCTTGTCGAAGTCGATGTAGCTGGCGCCGACGTCGAGCATCAGGTTCGGCTTGGCGGCCCAGGTGGCGCCGACGGCGTAGAGCATGCGGTCGCCGTCCGGCACGCGGGCGGTGCGGCCGACTTCCGGCGTCGGGGTCGGGTCCTTCTGGACGCCGCCGCGCAGGGTCAGGCGCGGGGTCAGCTGGTGATCGACGCCGATGGCGATGGTGGTGATGTCCTTGTAGTCCTGATCGATCACGGTGGTGCCGGCGGCGCGGGTGACGCGGATGGCGTCGAACTCGCTCCAGCCGATGCGGCTGACCGAGGCGTTCAGCGTGGTCTTCGGGGTCACGGCCCAGCGGGCGCCGAGGGTGGCCATCCACGGGGTGGTGATGGTGGCTTCACCGTCGAACGAACCGTTGCTGGCGGCCAGGACGCTGCTCAGGCCCGCGATCGTCACCTGGCCCTTCAGGGTGTGTTCGATCTTCGAGCGGTAGCTGGCGCCGACGGTCAGGGTCGAGGTCGGGCGGAACTGGCCGCCGACGGTCCAGCCGTAGTCCCAGCCGTCGCCGGTCAGCGACTGGCGGCCGGTGTCGGCCAGCAGCGGCGAGACCTGCGGCAGGGCGTTGGTCAGGTTCGCGTCGGCGTATTCGGCGCTGACGCCCACGCCCAGGTCGATCTGGTCGGTCAGGCGGTAGGCGACCGTGCCCTGGATGTCGATCGAGGTCAGGCGCGACTTCAGGGCGTCGTAGCGGGCGAAGTTGCCTTCACCGTACTTGGTGGTGAAGTTGTACGGGGCGGCGGTCGACAGGCCGACGACGATCTTGTCGTTCAGGCGCCAGGCGCCGGCGAAGTTCGGCAGCAGGCCGTTCAGGATCGGGTTGCTCTCGCGGGTTTCGCCGCTGATGGCGGTGGTCGCCTGGCCCGGACGGGTGATGGTCGAACCGGTGTTCTTGACGTCCGAGTTGACCAGGATGGCGTGCAGGCCGCCATAGACTTCGGCGTGCTCGACGCTGGCGATGGCGGCCGGGTTCCACCACAGGCTGGCGGCGCCGGTGTCGGCGACTTCGCCCGAATAGGCGCGGCCCGAACCGCGGACCGATTGTTCCTGCAGGTAGAAGCCCGAAGCCGAGGCTTGCGAGGCGGCGGCGAGGGCGACGACGGCCGCGCCGGCGGCCAGGAGCTTACGCGAGAGAGACATGACTGACGCACCTTCTAAGGGAGCTTGGGGAGGCTGTTCGGTCCGCCAAACGCCTTGCAGCGCTGGAGGTTGCTGTCGCCTCTAACTGATCTTTTCAAAAAACGTTGCTATTTATTCGCTTCGCGGTGAATTTTGTTCATCGCGTCAAAGAAATGACGGCTTTTAGGCCTCACTCTATTCGTCGTTACGTCAGAAACGCTGGCTTCCCTTAGGTAAAGCCATGTATTCGCCTAAATCGCGAATGGCGCTCTTTTGACAATTTTGTCAGCTTTGAAAAGCGACGGGCGCGAGACCTGGATCCCGCGCCCGCGCCGCAATGCTTTACCTAAGGGAAGCTTCAGCCGCCGGCGAGCTTTCTGAAGAACTTCTGGCCCTGCTCGCCGCCGTTGAAATAGGCCTGCTGGCCCGGCTCGGCGGTGATCTGCTCCCAGCTGTCGCGAACTTCCTCGGCCGACAGTCCGCCTTCGCCCAGATAGACGCCCTCGGTCTCGAAGATGCGCGACAGGGCGAAGGCGCCGGCGCCGGCGGTCAGGATCGCGCCGGTCGGGGCGTCTTCCGACACCAGGTAGACGACGCCGGGGGTCACATATTCCGGCTTCAGCTTCTCCAGCACTTCCGGCGGCATCAGGCCCTCGGTCATGCGGGTGGCGGCCACGGGGCTGATAGCGTTGATCTTGACGTTGTTCTTGGCGCCTTCGAGCTTCAGCGTGTTCATCAGGCCCAGCACCGCCATCTTGGCCGCGCCGTAGTTGGACTGGCCGAAGTTGCCGTACATGCCCGAGGACGAGGTGGTGACGACGATGCGGCCGTAGTTCTGGGCCTTCATGATGTCCCAGACGGCCTTGATCGGCTTGAAGGTACCGAAGACGTGGACCTGGATCACGGCCTCGAAGTCGGCCAGTTCCATCTTGGTCAGGGTCTTGTCGCGCAGGATGCCGGCGTTGGCGACCAGGATGTCGATGCGGCCCCAGGTGTCGATCGTGGTCTTCACCAGATCGGCGACGCCGACGTCGTCGGTCACCGAGGCGCCGTGGGCGATGGCCTGCCCGCCGAAGGCCTCGATCTCGGCGACCACGGCCTTGGCCGCGTCGGACGAGCCGCCCGAGCCGTCGACGGATCCGCCCAGGTCGTTGACCACCACCTTGGCGCCGCGACGGGCCAGCTCCAGCGCGTGCTGGCGGCCCAGGCCGCCGCCCGCGCCCGTGACGATCGCCACCTGACCGTCGAAGCGAATGTCGTCCGCCATGCCCTAAGTCTCCCTCAAACGCGTGTTTGGTTTCGCGCGTTTGTGCGGCGGCGGGGAGGGGGCGTCAAGGGCGCCCCCGCCTTGGGCTTCGTCGTCAGGTCTTCTTCGGCTTGGTCAGGCCGCCGGCCACCGGAGCGGTCGGCTTGTCGCGTTTCACGCCGGCCTTCTTGCCGGGCTTCATGAACTTGACCAGCACGCGCTGGCCGACCAGCAGCGGGGCGCCGTCGGCGCTGACGACGACCTCGACGACGCGTTCGTCGCTGCGCTGGCTGGGGTCGTCGGAGGCCAGCTTGCGGGCGCCGAAGACGGCGGCGCGGCGCAGGACGCGGCCGACATAGACCTTGTCGGGGTCGCTCTCGGGCTGGATCTCGACCTCCTGGCCGGGCTTCACGTTGGGCAGGTCGGCCTCGACGATCTCGGCGCGGACGATGCGCTGGGTGTCGGGCTCGAGGTCGAACATCGAGGTGACGTTGAGGGTCGAGGCGCCGGCGCCGGGATTGGCGTAGCGGCGGGCGATGCGGCCGTTGGCCGGCGCGCGGATCACCGTCAGCTCCTGGGTGAAGTTGGCCTGGCCGACCTGGGCCGTCGCAACGGCGATCGCGGCCTGCTGGGCGCCGATATTGGCCTGGGCCTGGGCGATCTGGTCGCTGGCCTGGTCGAGGCGCTGGGCGGCGACGAAGTTGGAGGCCGACAGGTTCTGCAGGCGCTTGTACTCGCGCTGGGCGGTGCGCAGCTGCACCTGGTGCAGGGCCAGCTGGGCGCGGGCGGAAGCGAGGTTGGCGGCGGCGGTCTGGGCGGCCAGGCGCGGCTCGTCGTCTTCCTGCTTGGCGAGCGGCTGGCCGGCGACCACGACGTCGCCTTCCTGCACGAAGACCTGGCGCACGATGCCCTGGCGGCGCGCGGCCACCTGGATCACGCCGCCCTCGACGTCGGCCTTGCCGTTGGCGATGGCCGCGTAGGGGGAGGGCTCCTCCTGAGCGGCGGCGACCTCGAGCTTCTTCTTTTTCTCGGCGGCCTGGCCCTTCACGTAGAAGAAGCCGCCCCCGAGCAGGCCGATGACGACGATGACGATCCAGAAGGCCGGACGACGCAGGAACCTGGGCATGTGGAACTTCCCCCGGGAAATCAGTGGCTGAGCGGCGCGGGATCGGCGTCCGGCGTGCGGCGCACGTCGTCCAGGATCCGGCCGTCTTCGATGTGGATGACGCGGTCGGCATAGGCCTCGAGCCGCGGGTCGTGGGTTACGCAGATCACCGCCGCGCCGCGCTCGGTGGCGGCGGCGCGCAGCAGCTTGATCACCGTCTCGCCGCTCTTGCCGTCGAGGGCGGAGGTCGGTTCGTCGGCGAAGATCAGGTTGGGGTTCTTGGCGAGCGCCCGGGCGATGGCCACGCGCTGCTTCTCGCCGCCCGACAGTTCCGACGGGCGCTGGTTGACGCGGGGGCCAAGGCCCACGGACTCCAGCGCCGCCTGGGCGCGGCGGGCGGCCTCGCCGGGACCGACGTCCTGGTACTTCAGCACCGTCATCACCTGCTGCTTGGCGGTGAGGGCGGGGAAGAGGTTGAAGCCCTGGAAGATGAAGCCGCAGTGATCCAGGCGGAAGCGGTCGATGCGGCCGGGCGGCAGCGCCCACAGGTCGTCGGCCTCCAGCGCCGAGACGTGGCCTTCGTCGGGCTTGAGCAGGCCTGAGAGCGCCGCCACCAGGGTGGACTTGCCCGAGCCGGACGGGCCCATGACCATGGTCACGTCGCCGTGGCGGGCGTTGAAGTCGACCCCCTTGAGCACCTCGATGAAGGTGCGGCCGGTCTTGAACCGCTTGACCAGGCCCTTGGCGGCCAGGGCGGTCTCGCCGCGCTTGTGGGCGTTGTTGTTTCCGCTCATCGCAGCAGGTCCGCGGGTTGGCTGTTCTTGAGGACGCCGAGCGACAGGAAGCCCGACAGCATGGCGATGACGACGAGGAAGACGGCGACGACCGCGACCAGCACCGGCGGGAAGTACATCGGCACGCCGCCGGCGACGGCCAGCAGGCTGACCAGCCAGGTCAGCAGGCCCGCGGCGAACACGCCGACGATCCCGACCCAGAAGGACAGCTCCATGACGATGTTGCGCAGGTCGCCCATGGAGACGCCCAGGGCCCGCAGGGAGGCGAACTCCTTGATGTTGGCCATGATCGCCCCGCGCAGGGTCTGCCAGGTGATGGCCACGCCGATCAACAGGCCGAGGAACGCCGAGAAGCCCAGCATGATGCCGATGATCTGGTCCTCCAGCATGGCCCCGGAATTGGCGTCGGCCAGTTCCTGGCGGGTCCAGGCGCGGAACTTGCCGTCGGCCTTCTTGTTGAGCTGGGCGGCGACGACCTCGGCGTGGGCCGGGTCGCGGATCTGCACCATCAGCGGGCCGACGCGCTGGCCGGTGTCGGCCTCGCCCAGCATGCGCAGGGTGTCGCGTGACATCACCAGGGTGGGCTGGATGATGTTGGGATAGCCGGTGGTGACCACGCCGATGGTGATGGTCTTGCCGTTGTAGAGGGCCTTGTCGCCCTTCTTGACGCCCAGCCGCTTGAGCGCCGTCTGGTCGACGGCCACGGCGTAGGGGCGGCGCAGGGCCTCGATCATCGAACTGGTGTAGTCGGTCGGCACGGTCACGTAGCCGGGGATGGCGTCGATGACGGTGACGTTGACGAACTCGGTCTTGCGGCCGTTGCCGCCCTTTTCGCCGCGCTTGGCGCGGGCCTCGGCCTTGGCGGTCTCCTCGGGCGACAGGATATTCTGGAAGCGACCGCCCGAACCGTCGAGCGGGGCGACCTGGATCACCTCGGGGTGGCTGTAGACCAGCGGGATCATCCGACGGGGCAGGCCCGAGGGGCCGCCGAACAGCGCCTTGGCGCCGGGGCCCAGCACCATGATGTCGGCGCGGGCGCGGTCGATCTGGGCGGTGAAGCCCTTGCCGATGCCGACGAACATGCCGACCTGCGCCAGCACCAGCAGGCCCGAGAAGGCCAGGGCGACGACGGCCGCCATGTATCGACGCCACTCGTACAGCAACGTGGCCAAGGCCAACGACATTACGGACTGCTCCCCCAATTCACGGTTGTAGGAGAACAGCGGGATCGCCGTGCGGCCAAGTTAAATCGGGGTAAGCTAAATCCCTTCGACGAAACGCCGTGCGCGAGCACGTTTGTTGCGTCGGCGCGCCGACATCCGAAACAGGGCTGGCGAAACAGGGCTGGCGGCGGCGGTTCGGCTTGGTTATGAGGTGTTACATTGTACGCTGGCATCAGCGCCGGCGACGCCCGGATAATCATCCGCGTCAGGGACACGCGTTAGGCAAGGACGCCTCATGAAGATTTCGACTCTGGCCGCTTCGGCCCTGGTGCTCTCGTTCGCGGCCGCCGGCGCCGCCCAGGCCGACGAGGGGATGTGGACCTTCGACAACTTCCCCTCGGCCAAGGTCAAGCAGACCTACGGCGTCGATATCGACCAGAAGTGGCTCGACACCGTGCGCGCCTCGGCCGTGCGCCTGACCACCGGCTGCTCGGCCTCGGTGGTGTCGGGGCAGGGCCTCGTCCTGACCAACAACCACTGCGTGGCCGACTGTTCGCAGTCGCTGTCGAGCGAGGGCAAGGACTACGTCAAGGACGGCTTCCTGACCGGCGCGCGCGAGGAAGAACTGAAGTGCGCGGGCATGCAGGCCGAGGTGCTGCTGTCGATCGTCGACGTCACCGACCAGGTGAAGGCCGCGGGCGCGGGCAAGACCGGCCAGGACTTCGTCAAGGCGCGTGACGCGGCCTTCGCCACCGCCGAGCTGGCCGCCTGCGGCCAGGACAAGACCCTGCGCTGCCAGACCATCAGCTTCTACCGGGGCGGCCAGTACAAGGTGTACAAGTACCGCCGCTACGCCGACGTGCGTCTGGTGTTCGCGCCGGAATACGCCACGGCCTTCTTCGGCGGCGACCCGGACAACTTCAACTTCCCGCGCTTCAACCTCGATAGCGCCTTCCTGCGCCTGTACGAGGACGGCAAGCCGGCCGTGACCCCCAGCCACCTGACCTGGCGCGCCACCGCCCCGGTCGAGGGCGAGCCGACCTTCGTGGCCGGCAATCCGGGCACCACCCAGCGGCAGCTGACCGTCTCGCAGCTGGAGACCAACCGCGACCTGATCATCCCGGTCGGCCAGCTGCAGCGCTCGGAGATGCGCGGCCGCCTGATCCAGTTCGGCGAGCGGAGCGAAGAGAACAAGCGCATCGCCAACCAGCCGCTGGCCGGGGTGGAGAACAGCTTCAAGGTCTTCTTCGGCCAACAGTTCGTGCTGAGCGACAAGAAGTTCATGGACGCCAAGCGCGCCGCCGAGACGGACCTGAAGACCAAGGTCGCCGCCGATCCCAAGTTGTCGGCCGAGATCGGCGACCCGTGGGGCGAGATCGACAAAGCGCAGGTCGCGCTCGCCGACCAGTTTGTGACCATGCGCCAGCTGGAGACCTCGGCCGGCGGCGGCTCTGACCTCTACGGCTACGCCCGCACGCTGGTGCGCGGCGCCCAGGAGCGCGCCAAGCCCTCGGCCGAGCGCCTGCCGGAATATGCCGACACGCGCCTGCCCCTGGCCGAGAAGCGCCTGCTGGACGTCAAGCCGGTCGATGCGCCGCTGGAGCAGCTCTATCTCGAGCACTGGCTGCTGAAGACCCGCGAGTACCTGACCGCCGACGCGCCGGCGGTGAAGCTGCTGCTGGGCAAGGAAAGCCCCGAGGGCCTGTCGGCCCGCCTGGTCGCCGGCAGCAAGCTGGCCGACCCGGCCGTGCGCAAGGCGCTGTGGGACGGGGGGCTGGCCGCCGTCCAGGCCTCGGACGACCCGATGATCCAGTTCGTGCTGAAGACCGAAGGCGCGGGCCGCGAGGTGCGCAAGACCTATGAGGCCACCGTCACCGCGCCGACCGACGCGGCGGCCGAGCGCATCGCCAAGGCCCGCTTCGCGGTGCTGGGCGACAGCGTCTATCCGGATGCGACGTTCTCCCTGCGTCTGTCCTACGGCAAGGTCGCAGGCTGGACCCATCGCGGCCGCACGATCACGCCCTTCACCGACTTCGCCGGCTTCTACGACCGCGTCACCGGCGCCGAGCCCTTCGAGGCCGCCCCGCGCTGGATCGCCGCCAAGGACAAGCTGAACCCCAAGACGGTCTATGACTACGTCACCACCAACGACATCATCGGCGGCAATTCCGGCTCGCCGGTGATCGACGCCAAGGGCCGGGTGATCGGCGCGGCCTTCGACGGCAACATCCACTCGCTGGGCGGCGCCTTCGGCTACGACGGTTCGATCAACCGCACCGTGGTGGTCTCGACGGCGGCGATCACCGAGGCCCTGACCAAGGTCTACGGCCGCGAGGCGCTGGTGAAGGAACTGGTCTCGGGGAAATGATCCTGACCCCTCTCCCCTTGCGGGAGAGGGTGGCCTACCGGAGGGAGGTCGGGTGAGGGGTCTCTCAGACATCGAACGCCGCGACAGCCGATCGGCCGTCGCGGCGTTTTGCGTTCCAAGGGGGGCATACACCTCTCCCCGTAAAATCCCCGCGAAAGCGGGGACCCAGGCTTTTTCTGAAAGGCCGGGCGCTCGACGACAAAACACCTGGGTCCCCGCTTTCGCGGGGATTTTACGGATGGGGGGTGGCGCCCCTTTTGGGGGTCATTGATCCCCACCTTCCCAAATCCACATTTCACCTCTGCAACACACTGAAATGTGGAATGTTTTTCGCTGGTGTCGGAGCGCGCCCGGGGCAAGGGCGCGCGTTTCTCGCGCTTCGTGCGCGTCCACCGGCACCAGGAGAAATCGCCTTGAGCGTTTCCAGCCTGAGCAGTTCTTCGATCATGCAGCAGCTGCTGCAGTCGATGCGCAGCTCCTCAACGACGTCCGCGGCCAGCGCGACGTCCTCGTCCAGCGGCTCGTCCGCTGGGCAAGAAATGCAGGTCGGCAGCGGTTCACCGCCACCGCCGCCGCCGCCGGCCATGAGCTCGCAAGGCTCCAGCGGCGAAAGTTTCAGCTCCGAAACCCTCGGCTCGCTGCTTTCCATGCAGGAGGGCGGCACGAGCCAGATGGGGGGAATGGGCGGCGGGCAGGGGATCTTCGAATCCCTCGACACCGACGCCGACGGAACCCTGTCGAGCGACGAGCTGACCACGGCCCTGAGCAGCGCGCTCGGCGAGTCGGACGACGTGTCGTCGGCCGTCGAGAGCCTGATCTCGGACGGCGACAGCGACGGCGACGGCACGCTGTCGGGCGACGAGTTCGCGGCCCTGGCCCAGGCTTCGGGCGGCGCGGGCCCGATGGGCGGTCCGCCGCCCGGACCTCCGCCGAGCGAGAGCGCGGGCGGTGGTGAAGGCGGTGGTGGTGGTGGCGGCGCCGGCGGCGCAGCCGCGGCCAGCCAGGTGTTCGACGCCCTCGACACCAACCAGGACGGCACCGTCTCGGCCGCTGAACTGGCCGCGGCCGACACCGACAGCAGCGACGCGGCCTCCGCCGCCTCCAGCCTGATCTCGGCCGCCGACAGCGACGGCGACGGCAGCCTGTCGAGCACGGAATTCTCCAGCCTGCTGGATCCGAGCTCCGACAGCGCTTCCAGCGTGATGGACACCTTGTCCAGCTCGAACCTGGCGTCCGAGATGATGCAGAAGCTGCTTCAGCAGCTGGCCGATGCGATGACCACCAGCACCGCCAGCGACGACAGCTCCAGCAGCTCGACCTCGACCCAGTCGGTGAACATCGCCGCCTGATCGGACTGAAGCCCTCCCCCTCGATGGGGGAGGGTTGGGTGGGGGTGGCTCGGGCCTTGCCGGCTGAACCGCCGCGTCACCCCCATCCCCGACCCTTCCCCCATCCGCCAACGGGAAGGGAGAGCGGACGTGACTGCAATTCGGCGGTGATTGTTCGCCCGGGAGGCGCCGGCGCCCGCGACGCCAAAGGTTAAGCAAGCCGCTTGCGCCGGACGCGCTTGTGTTGGACAAACTGGCCCCTTGGTCGGCGTCGCGGGGGCGTCGCTACATAATTCAAGGTTCTGCCGTTGCTTTTCCGTCCTGAGAACGTCCAGGCCCTCGCCGGCCTGGCGCTCACCCTGGGCCTCTGCTGGCTCGTCTCCGAAAATCGCAAGCGCTTCCCGTGGGTGCTGGCCGTCGGCGCCCTGATCATCCAGGTCGGCCTGGTGGTGCTCCTGTTCGGCCTGCCTCAGGCCCAGCAGATGCTGCGCGGCGTCAACGGCGCGGTCGAGGGCCTCGGCGCCTCCACCCAGGCCGGCACGGCCTTCGTGTTCGGCTTCCTGGCCGGCGGCGACCAGCCCTATCCGGTGAGCAATCCGGGCGCGGGCTTCATCTTCGCCTTCCGCGTGATGCCGGTGATCCTGGTGGTCTGCGCCCTGTCGGCGCTGCTGTGGCACTGGAAGATCCTGAAGTGGGCCGCCCAAGGCTTCGGCTTCGTGTTCCAGAAGACCCTGGGCCTGCGCGGCCCGCCGGCCCTGGCCACCGCCGCCACCATCTTCATGGGCCAGATCGAAGGCCCGATCTTCATCCGCGCCTATCTCGACAAGCTGAGCCGCTCGGAACTCTTCATGCTGATCACGGTCGGCATGGCCTGCGTCAGCGGCTCGACCATGGTAGCCTACGCCACCATCCTGGCCGACGTGCTGCCCAACGCCGCGGCCCACGTGCTGACCGCCTCGATCATCTCGGCCCCGGCCGGCGTGCTGCTGGCCCGCATCGTCGTGCCGTCGGATCCGCTGGAAAAGGGCGGCGATCTCGATCTCGCCACCGAGGACAAGACCTACGGCAGCTCGATCGACGCCGTGATGAAGGGCACCACCGACGGCCTGCAGATCGCGCTGAACGTCGGCGCGACCCTGATCGTCTTCGTGGCCCTGGCCACCATGCTCGACAAGTTCCTGGCCATGCTGCCGGCCATCGGCGGCCAGCCGCTGAGCCTGACGCGCGGCCTGGGCGTGGTGTTCTCGCCCCTGGCCTGGTCGATGGGCATTCCCTGGAAGGAAGCCGGCGCCGCCGGCGGCCTGCTGGGCACCAAGCTGATCCTCACCGAGTTCACCGCCTTCATCCAGATGGCCAAGACCGGCGCGGCCACGCTCGACGAGCGCTCGCGGATGATCATGACCTATGCGCTGTGCGGCTTCGCCAACATCGGCTCGGTCGGCATGAACGTCGCCGGCTTCTCGGTGTTGGTGCCCCAGCGTCGCCAGGAAGTGCTGAGCCTGGTGTGGAAGGCCATGCTGGCCGGCTTCCTGGCCACCTGCCTGACCGGTTCGCTGATCGGCCTGATGCCGCGGGCGCTGTTCGGGCTGTAAGGCTCTTTCCTTCCGCTACGAAAACGAACGATCCTCCCGGCCAAAACCGGGAGGATTTTTCGTTGAAGCTCTATGACAGCCGTCGCGCGCCCAATCCGCGCCGGGTGCGGTGGTTCATGGCCGAGAAGGGGATCGAGGACGTCGAGATCGTCGAGGTCGACATCTTCTCCGGCCAGCACCGCACGCCCGACTACATGGCCAGGGCCGGCCTGCCCAACGTGCCCGCGCTGGAGATGGACGACGGGACCACGATCACCGAGTCGGTGGCCATCTGCCGCTATCTGGAAAGCGTCTATCCCGAGCCGAACCTGTTCGGCGCCGACCCGCGCGAGACGGCGATCATCGAGATGTGGGCGCGGCGGGCCGAGATGCTGGTGGCCACGCCCCTGATGCTGACCGTGCGCCACAGCCATCCGGCCCTGGCGGCGATCGAGACCCAGGTCCCCGAAGTGGCCGCCAACAACCGCGCCGCCGCCGAGAAGGGGATCAAGGTTCTGGACCGCCGCCTGGCCGACAGCCTGTTCATCGCCGGCGACCGGGTGACCATCGCCGACATCCTGGCCGTGACCGGCATCGACTTCGCGCGGATGGCGCGGTTCCGGCCGGATCCGGCGCTGGTCAACGTCAAGCGCTGGCTGGACGAGATGAATGCGCGGCCGGCGGCGAAGGCGGGGGTTTAGGTAAGGGGGGGCGTGGCGGAGGCTCCGTAGCCGGCCTTGCCGCCCCAAGTCTTTTCCGCTTGATTGCCCGCCGTCGCGCACGCTCAGCGTGCGGAGTTCGGAAGGTAGTCTTGGACATAGAGTTGCTGAACAGCGTGCCGGGCGGGCGCGAGCTTGCCTCATGGTTCGGCTACGCGCCGAGATTTCATGACGCGGAGGTTCTCGGACTCACGCTTGACCGGATGGGCGAGACTTGTTCGCTCCGGGTCCACGGCTTCGAAATGACCAGCGATGTCGACGCGGCAGGCTTCTATGTCTGTTCAAAACATGTGGTCTTCACGTTCCTGGTCGGCGACCTGACGACTCTGGAGCTCTATGATTTCAATCATCAGAACGCCTTGATGGGACTGTCCATCACGCGCGGTCCGGAAGGCGAGTTCCGGCTAGAATTGGATCCGGCGTACGGGCTTTCGGGCGTCATCGAGGGCCGAACCCTTGAGATCGCCCTCGAGCCCGGCATCCCGGCGGGCGGCCAACATCTGAAACTTGGTTGACGCCACGTCGCTCCGGCCCCGCTTGGCTCTCGCGTCTCATCCGGCATAACCTCGTTCCATGGCCGTCTCGCTGTTCACCCACGCCGACATGCTCGACCACCGGCCGGGGCCTGGCCATGTGGAGAGCCCGGCGCGTCTCAAGGCGGTGATCGACGCGCTGGAGGACGAGGCCGGCCTCGACCTCGAGCCGTTCGAGGCGCCGCTGGTCGATCCGGCCGACCTGCTGCGCATCCATCCGGCCGCCTTCGTCGATTCGATCTTCGCCGCCGCGCCGCACGCGGGGATCCATGCGCTGGATCCGGACACGGTGATGTCCACGGGCAGCCTGATCGCCGCGCGGCGGGCGGCCGGGGCGGTGGCGGCGGCCGTGCGGCATGTGGCGAGCGGGGAGGGGAGCCGGGCCTTCTGCGCCGTGCGGCCGCCCGGCCATCACGCCGAGCCCGGCACGGCCATGGGGTTCTGCGTGTTCTCCAACGTGGCGGTGGCCGCCCGCGTCGCCCAGGTCAGCGGCCTTTCGCGGGTGGCGATCGTCGATTTCGACGTCCATCACGGCAACGGCAGCCAGGCGGCGTTCGAGAACGACCCGACGGTGATGGTCGCCTCGATCCACCAGTCGCCGCTCTATCCCGGCACCGGTGATCCGTCGGAGACCGGCGTCGGCAACATCGTCAACGCCACGGTGGCGCCCGGCGTGGCGCGCGAATCCTGGCGCAAGGCGTTCGACGGGCTGATGGCGCGGGTCGACGCCTTCGCCCCCGACCTCGTGCTGGTCTCGGCCGGTTTCGACGCCCACCTACGTGATCCCTTGGCGCAGCAAAGCCTTGAGGCCGAAGACTTCGCCTGGGCGACGCGGGCCATCGTCGCCGTCGCGAACCGTCGATCCAGAGGGCGTATTGTCTCCTCGCTCGAGGGCGGGTACGACCTCGAAGCGCTGGGCCGTTCGGCCCAGGCGCATGTTCGAGCGCTTCAGGAAGGATAGGGACCCGGCGCCGCGCCCCGCGCGAGCCGGACCGTCGAGGAAAATGGCCGACGCACCGACCGCCGACCAGACCGCCTCGCCCGTGGTCCGCCCACCCGGGGCGATCGTCCTGGCGCGCCATGGCGAGCCCGCCTTGTCGCGCAAGATCCATTTCAGCGCCCAGGCCTATGGCGACTGGTGGGCGCTGTACGAGGAGGGCGGCCTGCTGGCCGGCCAGACCCCGCCGGACTGCCTGCTCGAGATCGCCCGCAAGGCCGACGTCATCATCTCCTCGACCCGCCGTCGCTCGATCGAGACTGCCCAGGCCATCGCCGGCGGCCGCGACTTCCCGCGCGACCCGATGTTTATCGAAGCGCCGCTGCCGCCGCCGCCCTGGCCCAGCTGGATCAAGCTATCGCCCAAGAAGTGGGGCTTCTTCTCGCGTTTCTGGTGGTGGTTCTTCGATCACCACATGGGCCAGGAAAGCCGCAAGCAGGCCGAGGTTCGCGCCGACGCGGCCGCCGACGCCCTGATCGCCCTGTCGCAGGACGGCAGGAACGTGCTGCTGGTCGCCCACGGCTTCTTCAACACCATGATCGGCGTGGCGCTGCAGAAGCGCGGCCTGAAGAAGACGCTCGACCAGGGCTTCCAATACTGGTGCGTCAAGCGTTTCGAGCGCTCCTGAAGCCTCACAGCCGTTGCCCGCACGCGCCTGCCCAACTAGGGTGCCTGCTTCTCCCTGGAGTAGAAATGACCGACGCCGCTTCCCCTGCGCATGATCTCTCGGCCCTGAGCTTCGAGCAGGCCCTGGCCGAGCTGGAGAAGATCGTGTCCGAGCTGGAATCGGGCCAGGCGCCGCTGGAGCGGTCGATCGACATCTACGAGCGCGGCGCGGCCCTGAAGGCCCACTGCGAGAAGAAGCTGGAAGCCGCGCGCCTGAAGGTCGAGAAGATCGTGCTCGGCCAGGGCGGCGCCGCGGGCGTCGAGCCGGCCGAGTTCTCCTGATGGGTCAGGCCGCCGCGAAGATCTCGCCGACGATCGCGTTCGAGGATTTCGAGCGCGTGGACATCCGCGTCGGCACGATCACGCAGGCGCAGGCCTTTCCCGAGGCCCGCAAGCCGTCCTACAAGCTGACGATCGACTTCGGGCCCGCGATCGGCGTCAAGCGTTCGTCGGCCCAGGTTACCCGCCACTACGCGATCGACCAGCTGGTCGGACGCCGCGTGGCGGCGGTGGTGAACTTCAAGCCGCGCCAGATCGGCCCGTTCATGTCGGAGGTCCTTTGCCTGGGCTTTCCCGACGACGAGGGCGAAGTCGTCCTCGTGACGGTGGATCGCGCGGCGCCGAACGGGGGAAAGCTGTTTTGAGCGACCTTGGCAAGCGCATCGCCCAGGCGGCCGACATCGTCACCGTGGCGCTCGACGAGCTGCTGCCGCGCGCCGACGGGCCCGAAAGCCGGCTGACCGAGGCCATGCGCTACGCGGCGCTGGGTCCGGGCAAGCGCCTGCGGCCGTTCTTCGCGCTGGAAACCGGCAAGATGTTCGACCTGCCAGAGCGGCCGGTGCTGCGGGCGGCCTGCGCGTTGGAGTGCATCCACGCCTACAGCCTGGTGCACGACGACCTGCCGGCCATGGACGACGACGACATGCGTCGCGGCCGTCCGACCGTGCACGTACAATATGACGAGGCGACCGCGATCCTGGCGGGCGACGCCCTGCAGACGGCGGCCTTCGAGATCATGGCCCACCCCGACACCCACGACGACGGCCATGTCCGCTCGGAGCTGGTGCGCAAGCTGGCCATCGCCTCGGGCGCGCGCGGCATGTGCGGCGGCCAGATGATCGACCTGCTGGGCGTTCGCGACGACCTAGGCGCGGTGGCGCGCATGCAGCGCCTGAAAACCGGCGCCCTGATCGCCTTCGCCTTCGAGATCCCGCTGATCATCGGCCGGGCCAAGGAAGCCGAGCGCGCGGCCCTGATGGGCTTCGCCCAGGACCTGGGTCTGGCCTACCAGATCGTCGACGACATTCTCGACGCCGAGGGCGACGTCGCCTTGCTGGGCAAGGCCGCGGGCGGCAAGGACGCGGTCAAGGGCAAGGCCAACTACGTCACCCTTCTGGGCCTCGAAGCCGCCAAGGAACGCGTGGAGCTTCTGGCCGCGCAGACCAAGGCTCATCTCGATATCTTTGGCGACAGGGCCGATCATCTGCGCGACAGCGTTGATTTCGTGCTGGACCGCCGCAACTGACCGCGCTTTCTACGAACATGCCGACGCAAACGCCTCTTCTCGACTCGATCACCTCGCCCGCCGACACGCGGGGTCTGTCGGTCGCCGAACTCAAGCAGCTGGCGCAGGAGGTCCGGGCCGAGACGATCGACGCCGTCTCCGCGACCGGCGGTCACCTGGGCGCGGGCCTGGGCGTGGTCGAACTGACCGTGGCCCTGCACCACGTCTACGAGACGCCCAAGGACATCCTGATCTGGGACGTCGGCCACCAGGCCTATCCGCACAAGATCCTCACCGGCCGCCGCGACCGCATCAAGACGCTGCGCCAGGGCGGGGGATTGTCGGGCTTCACCAAGCGGGCCGAAAGCCAGTACGACCCATTCGGCGCGGCCCACGCGGCCACCTCGATCTCGGCGGCCCTGGGCTTCTGCGCCGCGCGCGACGCCAAGGGCGGCGACAACGCCGTCGTGGCCGTGATCGGCGACGGCTCGCTGGGCGCGGGCATGGCCTATGAGGCGATGAACGCCGCCACCGACGCCACGCGCCAGCTGACCGTCATCCTCAACGACAACGACATGTCGATCGCCCCGCCGGTAGGCGGGATGAGCGCCTATCTGGCCAACCTCGTCTCGGGCGGCGCCTATCGCAAGGCGCGCAAGCTCGGCAAGACGGTGGTGGAAAAGCTGCCGACCCCGATCCGCGACGCGGCCCGCAAGGCCGAGGAATACGCCCGCGGCATGGTCACCGGCGGCACCTTCTTCGAGGAGCTGGGCTTCCACTATGTCGGCCCGATCGACGGCCACGACATGGACGCCCTGGTCTCGGTGCTGAAGAACGCCCGGGAATTCAAGGAAAAGCCGGTCCTCGTCCACGTCGTCACCCAGAAGGGCAAGGGCTACGCCCCGGCCGAGGGCGCAGCCGACAAGCTGCACGCCGTGGCCAAGTTCGACGTGGTCACCGGCCAGCAGCAGAAGGCGGCCGCCGGCCCGCCCAGCTACACCAAGGTGTTCGCCCAGGAACTGGTCAAGCAGGCGGCCAAGGACGACAAGATCGTCGCCATCACCGCCGCCATGCCCTCGGGCACGGGCCTGGACATCTTCGAGAAGGCCTTTCCGACCCGCACCTTCGACGTCGGCATCGCCGAGCAGCACGCGGTGACCTTCGCCGCGGGCCTGGCCGCCGACGGCATGAAGCCCTTCGCGGCGATCTATTCGACCTTCCTGCAGCGTGGTTACGACCAGGTGGTGCACGACGTGGCGATCCAGCGCCTGCCGGTGCGCTTCGCCATGGACCGCGCGGGTCTGGTGGGCGCCGACGGCCCCACGCACGCCGGTTCGTTCGACATCGGCTTCATGGGGGCTCTGCCCGGCATGGTGCTGATGGCCGCCGCCGACGAGCTGGAGCTGGCCCGCATGGTCGCCACCGCCGTCGAGATCGACGACCGCCCCAGCGCCTTCCGCTATCCGCGCGGTGAGGGCGTGGGCCTGGAGCTGCCGGCCGGCCCGGCCGAGCCGCTGGAGATCGGCAAGGGCCGCATCGTCCGCGAAGGGACCAGCGTCGCCATCGTCTCGTTCGGCACGCGTCTGTCGGAAAGCCTGAAGGCGGCCGACCTGCTGGCCGCGCGCGGTCTTTCGGCGACGGTCTGCGACGCCCGCTTCGCCAAGCCGCTGGACCTTGATCTGCTGCTGCGCCTGGCGCGCGAGCACGAGGCCATCGTCACGGTGGAGGAGGGGGCCATGGGGGGCTTCGGCGCCTTCGTGCTGCAGGCTCTGGCCCAGCATGGCGCGCTCGATCGCGGCCTGAAGATCCGCACGCTGGGTCTTCCGGACGTGTTCCAGGACCAGGACAAGCCCGACGTCATGTACGCCGAGGCCGGTCTCGACGCCGAAGGCATCCTGCACGGGGCGCTGTCGGCTCTGGGCATGGACAATGTCAGCGCCGCGGGGCGGCGGGCCTGAGGCTCGGGATCGCCCGGTAGCTGGGCGGCCAGAAGCTGAAATAGGGCGCGGCGTTTTCGTCACCGTCGACGGCGTGGACATAGGCGTCCGTTTCCTCGACGAGGACGAAGGTCTTGCCCGTCCAGCCGTAGCGGCGCCAGCCCTGGGCGTAGCTGGAAGCCGAGACCGAGGCGTCGCTGGTGACCAGCAGGCCCGTGCTGGGCTCGTAATCGAGTTCCGACACCACGGGCGGCGGTTCGTCGCTGGCGAAAGAGACCCGGATTCCGCCGACCGAAGGCGGGGCGGGGGCGATCACCTGATCGGGCGTCAGCACGCGCGCGTTGGGATCGTCGCCTTCCCCGAGCCTGGCGAAACGCAGCAGGCCGTCGCCTTCGACGATGACCGGCACGGTGCTTTCGTTGCGGGCGTGGGCGCCGCCCGCGTCGCAGGCGACGCCCCAGAGGCGCGTCCTGTCGTTCAGCCAGGCGATCGGACGGAGCGCGCCCCTGGGCGAGCCTCCGATGCCCCCGCACACCTCCCGTTCCGTCAGTCGGGCGGAAAGCTGGATCAGGCGACGGGGAGGCGGGCCCAACGGGCGGGCCTTCGGCGTCGGCGCCAGGCGAGCGGGCGGGGACCGTTCCGGCGGCGGTTGGGCCAGCTTGGTCCGCATCCAGGCCAGGGACTCGGCGGCGCCGTCCAGCGATATGGCGTTGATCACGGCCTTGCCGCTATCGATGGACAGGACCTCTCCGGGGGCGTGTGGCCGGGCCGCGAAGATCGCCAGGGTCTCGCCGCCGTCGGCGACCCAGGCGTCGCGAGCCTTGTCCCAGCGGGGCGTCAGCCGGACGCCGGCCGCGACGAGCGGCGAGGGCGGCGGTTCTTCCAGCATGCGCATAAGCGCGACCGTGACGCGCGGCCTGCCGCCAGGATCCTGCTCGATGACCAACAGCGCGCGCTCGTCCTTGGCCCGCATGGCGCTGGAGGCCAGGCCGAGCGCAGTGCAGTGCTGGAGATTGTCGCAGACGACGGTCCAGTCGCCGAAGCGGGTCGTTTCGGACGCATAGACGGCCGCCGTCGCCGGCTCGGCGGCGAGCATGGCGAGAGCGACGGGAGACATCATGGTTGTGTGCTCGGCTGAAGCTCGAGCAAAGCGCGACTTCCGGTCGCCGTCAACGGCGCGCCTTCAGGCGTCGCACGCCTCGAAGAACGCCTTCACGCGGCCGCGTTCGTCGCCGCTGGCGGAGATGCTGTGGCGCTGGCCGGCGTTAAGGATTGCAAGATCGCCCGTGCGGCGAAAATTGCCTAGCGCGGGGTCGCGCGAGCTCGTCCGGGCCAGCAGGAAGGGCCCGGTTCCGCCGTCGTCGGCGGCTTTCGCGGCCAGGCGCGACGTCTGGTCGCGGCTGGCGAGCGCTATGGCGCCGCCCGCGATCCCGCCGGCCGAGACCTCGACTGGCCCGCCCGCCGTCGGACAGGCCAGCATCAGCAGCACCTCGTCGCTGGAGGGGCGGCCGTAGGCCAGCTTGGGACCTTCGCCGGGCTCGTTGAGATAGGCCCAGGCATAGGCGGAATTTGCCGCCCGCTCGTGCGCGCAGCCGGCCAGCCCGAGGGCGGTCAGCAGGGCGGCGGCGATCAGGCGGAATGACATGGCGGCGGGTCTCCTTCGTCAGGAGAACGCTTCGCCGCCTAGGCGGTTTCTGCCGATCCCCACCCGACCACCCTGCGGCGGTTGAGCGGGAGAGGCTTGTAGGGGAAGGGCCGGACCTGTCCGGAACGGCCCCTCAGGTCATCAGAACGGCGAGAACTTCTCGACCAGGGCCTGGCCGGCCGGGGTCTTCTGCACGCGGCTGATGTCGCCGCGGCCGCCGTAGTTGATGCGGGCTTCGGCGATCTGGGTGTGCTTGATGGTGTTGGCCGAGGAGATGTCTTCGGGACGCACGATGCCGGCCACCGTCAGCTGGCGCAGCTCGTTGTTGGTCTTCACTTCCTGGGTGCCCTGGATGACCATGTTGCCGTTGGGCATGACCTGAGAGACGACCGCGGCGATGGTCAGGCTGATCTTTTCCGAGCGGCTGACGCTGCCGGCGCCGGCGTTGGAGAAGCCCGAGTTGCTGTTGACGGCGTTCGACGGGTCGAAGCCGCCCGGCAGAATCTTGCCCAGGCTCGACTCCAGGCCGAAGAAGTTGCTGAGGCCAGCCGTGCCCGTCGAGGTGCGCGAGGACTTGCTGGTGTTGGAGGTGCTGACGCTGTCGTCGATCTCGATCAGCACGGTGACGATGTCGCCGACGCGGCTGGCGCGCTGGTCGTTGAAGAAGGCGCGGG
>PJUJ01000369.1_pt1 | contig 23663 bp, 19 predicted proteins | sample 1512321 | NCBI WGS metagenome assembly PJUJ01 (sample SAMN08177669, study PRJNA422409) | Feces metagenome, whole genome shotgun sequencing project. | isolation source: Chicken feces enriched on filter paper: beechwood xylan treatment | host: Gallus gallus | place: USA: Madison | collected 2015-01-15 | reverse complement strand
CCAGGACATGAAACTGGCCGGCCCCGCATTCACCGTCGAAGTGCGTCCCGGCGACAACCTCATGATCCACGCCGCCATCGCGCTGGCCAAGCCCGGCGATGTGCTGGTGATCGACGGCAAGGGGGACCAGACCGCGGCACTGATGGGCACGCTGATGCTCAGCGCCTGCAAGAAGATCGGCCTGGCCGGTGTGATCGTAGACGGTGCCATCCGCGACAAGCTGGAGATCCTGGACCTCGGCTTTCCCGTATTCAGCGCCGGCTTCAACCCTGCCGGCCCCACCAAGTATGTGCCTGGTCGCATCAACCATCCCATCTCCGCCGGTGGAACCACGGTGAACCCGGGTGACCTGGTGGTGGGCGATGCCGATGGTGTGGTCGTGATCGAACGCGCCAAGGCACCTGCCATGCTGGCCCTGGCCGACAAGAAAGTGGCCGACGAGGCCGCGCGCATCGAGGCCATCGCCCGCGGTGACACGGCCTCCAAATGGCTGCCTGCCGCGCTGCACGCCGCCGGCGTGCTCAAGGAAGGAGAATCGCTGTGAGCGCCCCCACCATCATCATCACAGGCGCCGACCTGGCGCAGCAGGCGCTGGACCTGCTCAGCGGCTACGAGATCGTCTACGCCGGCAAGACCCCTACCGAGGAAGACATGGTGGCGCTGTGCAAGCGACATGACCCAGTCGCCATCATCGTGCGCTATGGCAAGGTAGGGCCTGCGGTCATGGACGCTGCCCCGTCGCTGAAAGTCATCTCCAAGCATGGCAGCGGCACAGACACCATCGACAAGGAGGCTGCCAAGGCACGCGGCATCGAAGTGGTGGCGGCCGTGGGTGCCAATGCCGCTGCGGTGGCCGAGCAGGCACTGGCGCTGCTGCTGGCATGCGCCAAGTCCGTGGTGGCACTGGACGCGCGCATGCACGCCGGGCACTGGGACAAGGCCACGCACAAGAGCCTGGAGCTGGCTGGTCGCACGGTGGGGCTGGTGGGCCTGGGCGCCATCGGCCTGCGCTTTGCCAAGATGGCCGATGCCCTGGGCATGCGCGTGATCGGCTTCGATCCTTTCGCCAAGAACCTGCCTGACTACGTGCAGAGCGTAGACCTGGAAACGATCTGGCGAGAGGCCGATGCCATCTCGCTGCACTGCCCTCTGACCGACGAAAACCGCGGCATGCTGAATGCAGCCACATTGGCCCAGTGCAAGCGCGGCGTGATCGTGGTGAACACGGCACGCGGAGGCCTTGTCAATGAGGCAGACCTTTTGACCGCCGTGCGTTCCGGCCAGGTGATGGCCGCCGGTCTCGACAGCTTTGCGGTGGAGCCGATGACCACAGGTCACCCGTTCCAGGGCGAGAAGAACTTCGTTCTCAGTCCGCATATCGGTGGCGTCACCAGCGATGCCTACGTGAACATGGGCGTCGGCGCTGCCAAGAACTTGCTGGCCGTACTGGCCCAGACAACCGTGGCCTGAGGCCCGCTGCGAAGCTTGGAGCCTGCTCTAAGCTTCCTCCCATAAAAGAGACCCCGCTCGACGGGGTCCACTACAGGAGACAAGACATGTACACACGCTCAGGCCAGCGGGGCTCCGCTGCGCCCTGCCAGGTCGCCCGGGCCGCTCCACCGATAACAAAATCGCATGCGATGCGGGCTTGTCGATCGCTGGCAGTGGCACTTCTCATCGCCTCTGCAACCTGCCACGCACAGACAGCCGCCTACCCGTCCAAGCCCGTCAAGTTGGTGGTGGGCTTTGCCGCAGGCGGCCCCACCGACGTGGTGGCGCGGGCATTCGCCGACCATGCAAGCCGCGCGCTGGGACAGGCCTTCATCATTGACAACAAGCCAGGCGCCAACACGATCCTGGCTGCACAAGCCGTGGCCGGCGCACCGGCCGACGGCTACACGCTGCTGTTCGGCGCCACCAACCACACGATGATCCCGGGGCTATACAGCGGCCGGGTGAAGTTCGACGCAGTGAAGTCCTTCAAGCCGCTGTGCACGGTGGCCACCAGCCCGACGGTGCTCGTGGTGGGGCCGAGCCTGCCAGTGGCATCGCTGGCCGATTACATGGCCCACGTGCGCAAGGCGCCGGGCCGCACCACGGCCGGCACGGCGGGCATGGGTAGTTCGGGCCATTTCGCCACAGAGATGTTCGCGCGTGCCAACAGCCTGCAGCTCAACCACGTGCCCTACAAGGGTGCAGCGCCCGTGGTCACCGACCTGATGGGCGGCCAGCTCGACAGCTCGTTCGCCACCCTGGGCTCGGTGCTGGCGCAGATCCAGAGCGGCAAGCTCAAGGCACTGGCCGTGGCTTCACCCCAGCGCTCGCCGCTGCTGCCGCAAGTGGCCACGTTCGCCGAGGCCGGTGGAGGCAACTATTCGGCCGACGCCTGGTACGGCGTGCTGGCCCCTGCCGGCTTGCCGGACCCCATCGCGCAGCAGCTGGAAAAGGTCGCGCACGAATTCTCCGGCAGTGCTGCCGCAGCCGAAAAGCTGCGCGGCCTGGGACTGGACGCCAACGCCACCTGCGGTACAGCCTTTTCCAGGCAGGTGGAGCGCGAAGTCGCTACCTACACGCAGATCGCACGCGACCTGAACCTCAAGGCCGAATGACGCTTTCGCAAGGAGACACATCCATGAAACGCATGTATTTTCCCCTGTGCGCGGCCCTGGCGCTGGCAAGCAGTGCCGCCAGCGCACAGCCGCCATCGCCCTATCCGAACAAGGCCGTCAAGATTGTGGTGCCCTATCCCCCGGGCGGGGCCGTGGACCAGGTCACACGCCGGATCGCGCAAAAGCTCACCGAGCAGACCGGCCAGAGCTTCTTCGTCGAGAACAAGGCCGGTGCCACTGGCACGATCGGAGCCCAGCAGGTGGCACGTTCAGCAGGCGATGGCTACACGCTGATGGCCAACGACACCACCTACTCCATCCTGCCGCAGGTCTTCAAGAAACTGCCCTGGGACTACACGCAGGACCTGGTGCCGGTAGCAGGCTTCAACTTCGCACCCACCGCTGTGGTGGTGGCGGCGGGATCGCCTTTCAGGACGCAGGGCGATCTGGTGGCCTATTCGCAGGCCAACCCCGGCAAGCTGAACTATGGCACCGGTGGTGCCGGAACCATGCCGCACTTTGCGACGGAGGCCTTGCAAGGCAGCAGCGGCTTGAAAGCCACCCACGTGCCATTCAAAGGCGCAGGAGAGGCCACCCTGGCGCTGCTGGGCGGCACCATCGACTTCCAGATTGCCTCGACCCCGGGGGTGATGGGACAGGTGCGTGGCGGCAAGGTGCGCCTGCTGGCTGTGAGCGGCGACCAGCGCCTGCAGGCGCTGCCCGAGGTTCCGACCTTTGCACAAGCCGGAGTTCCCGGCTACAAGGTGGTCAATTTCACGGGTTTGTGGGCTCCCAAGGGCACACCGGATGCGGTACTGGAGCGGCTGCGCACGGAAATCGCCAGGGCCATGGCCAGCCCTGACGTGCAGGCTTTTGCCAACGACCTGGGCGCAGTGCCGCGGGTGGTCAGCGGCCCGGCATTCGCCGACAAACTGAAGACCGATGCCCTGCTGTGGGAGGCCGTGGCCGCCAAGGTCGGCATCGACAAGCAATGACGGCATGGCCGCGCTGCGCCCTGCACCCAGAGCAGCAGATTTTTCTTCTAATCAGCCTGCAATCACCATGAAATCCCTCAAGCAATACCTGTTGGCGGCCTGTGCCTGTGCCGCCGTGGCTGCACATGCAGCCTTTCCCGAGCGCACCATCACCATGGTCGTGCCATATGCCCCCGGCGGTGCGGCAGATGCCGTGGCGCGCGTGGTGGCCACGCGTCTGGGCGCCAAGCTGGGAGTCAGCGTGATCGTGGACAACAAGGCTGGAGCCAGCGGCACCATCGGCGCAGGCTTCGTCGCCAAGGCACCCGCGGATGGCTACACGATGCTGTACGACGCCACACCGCAATCCATCAACCCGCACCTGTTCCCCAAGATGCCGTACGCAGCGAACGCGCTGCAGCCGCTGTCGCTGGTGCTGCTGGCGCCCAATGCGCTGGTCGTGAAGGCCGATTCGCCGCTCAAGAGCGTGAGCGACCTGATTGCCAGGGCCAAGGCCGAGCCAGGCAAGCTGAATTTCGCCTCCGGTGGCAGCGGCACCGTGCAGCGCCTTGCGGCAGAACTGTTCCGCCAGAAACTGAATCTGGACATGGTGCACGTGCCCTACAAGAGCGGTGGCCCGGCAATTGCCGATGTCATGGGCGGGCAGGTGGATTTCATGTTCGGTACCGTCGCTGCCACCTACCCCTTGATTTCGGGTGGCAAGCTGCGTGCCTTGGCTGTATCGGCTCCCGAGCGCTCCAAGCGCCTGCCCGATGTGCCGACCGTGGCCGAGACGGTAATCCCCGGTTATGAGGCGTATGAATGGAACGGGGTGTTCCTGCCGGCCGGCACGCCCGAGCCTGTGGCGGCCAAGCTGCAGCAGACCCTGGCCGAAGTGCTGAAGGAGGATGCCGTGAAGCAGCGCCTTTCCGACCTGGGTGCCCAGGCTATTGGATCGACACCCGCCGATTTCGCTGTGTTCCTGAAGCAGGAGGATGCGAAATGGGGCGAGGTGGTGCGCAAGGGCCACATCAAGCTGGACTGAAGCGATGGAGCTGCCGCCGCTATCCACACCCGTGCCGCATTCCGCAGGCGTGAACCGCCCTTCATGCACATTGCCTGCGCTTGCGTGCGACAGCCATATGCACATTTTTGACGCGCGTTTCGCTCCATCGCCGCATTGGCATCGCACACCGCCCTCGGCTCCCGTGGCAGCTTACAGGATGCTGCAGCAGCGCCTGGGGACATCGCGCACGGTGGTCGTGACGCCATCGACCTATGGCACCGACAACACCTGTACCCTCGATGCGTTGGCGCAATTGGGCGACAGCGCACGCGGTGTGGCTGTGGTGGATGCCACGGTGAATGCCTCTGAACTGACCCATCTTGCATCCCGCGGTGTGTGCGGGCTGCGGGTGAACTTTGTCTCGCCCCAGTCCTGGGGACGCACCACAGCCGAGATGCTGACCACCCTGGCCGATAAGGTGGTTCGCCACAGGGATTGCGCAGGCTGGCACCTGCAGGTGTTTGCCCACCCTGAGCAAATAGTGGCCTTGGCACCCTGGCTGCACAAGCTGCCGGTGCCGCTGGTCATCGACCACCTGGGGCACATAGATCCATCCGAAGGTCCGGCAGCCGAGGCCTATGGGGTGCTGCGCCGGTTGCTCGATGGTGGCCGGACCTGGGTCAAGCTCTCAGGGGCCTACATGCGCTCGTCGGTGCACGGCCCCAGTTATGCCGACACCCTGCCCCTGGGTCATGCCTTGGTCAGAGATGCTCCGCAGAGGCTGGTATGGGGCAGCGACTGGCCGCACACCACCGAGGCTCCGGGTAGCGTGAATGACGCCGACCTGGTCGATCTGCTCCAAGCCTGGTGCGGCTCCGCATCGGCCATGCACCGCGTCCTGTCGGACAACCCGGGCCAGCTCTATGGGTTCGATCACTGTTGAAAATCCCATTGGATGTCCCTGCCCAGCCAACTGGTCGGATCCGGCGGGCCGGGATTTGATGTTTCACAAATAGGAAAGCTGTTCTTATGTTTCTGCTGCAGCCCCCTGAAGTCCGCGAACTGGAAACGTTCAGCGTCATGCCGGACGTTTTCCGCCGCCCCGCGCCCAGCGTTTGGGCCGATGCCAACCGGGGAGGCACCATCACCGACTCGTTCCTGGAAGGCCCGGTGTTTGACGGAGCCGGCAATCTGTACGTGACCGACATTCCCTGGGGCCGCATCTTCCGCATTGACCCGCAGGGCATGTGGAGCTTGGTGGCCGAGTACGACGGCGAACCGAATGGCATGAAATTTTTGGATGCCAACACCTTGCTGATCACGGATTACAAGAACGGGCTGGTGCGCCTGGATGTGGCCAGCGGCGCTGTCACCCCGTTCCTGGAGCGTCGCAACAGCGAGAGCTTCAAAGGTGTGAACGATCTGATCTTTGACGCCGAAGGCAATCTGTACTTCACGGACCAGGGGCAGAGCGGCCTGCATGACCCCAGCGGACGCTTGTACCGCCTGCGGCCCAACGGCCAGCTTGATCTGCTGCTGCACAACGTGCCCAGCCCCAACGGAGTGGCCTTGTCGCCCGATGGACGCGTTCTGTACCTGGCGGTCACACGGGGCAACTGCGTGTGGCGGGTGCCGCTGTTGCCCGATGGCAGTGTGGCCAAGGTCAGCCAGTTCTTTACGTCGTATGGGCCGAGCGGCCCTGACGGTTTGGCTGTCGATGCTCAAGGCCATGTGCTGGTGGCGAACCCCGGACTGGGCCATGTGTGGGTGCTCAACCACCGGGCTGAACCGGTGCAGGTGCTGCGTGGTGTGCCAGGCAGCTCCACCACCAACCTGGCTTTTGGCGGCGTGCAGCGCAAGCAGCTGTTTGTCACAGATTCCACCCACGGCCGCATTTTGACTACGACGTTGGATACCCCTGGGCAACCCATACACCCGCGCAAGAACTAACAGTCGACAGGATGTGAATCCAACATCCTTGCATCGCAGATGCTCCGAAGCTGAAGCTAAAACGTGACGATCCCGGTCCGCGCTGCTTTCGAGGATCTCCACCACTGCGGCGCACAACCCCGCCAGGGATCCCAGCTCAGGTGAAACGGTAGGCCGGAACCTTGATGCAGACAGGGGCTTGTTCAGTTGCGGTCCCGTCAGGCCTGGAGCTGGTGTGGCCAGTACCGCTTTACCGACGACAAAATCGCATGCGATGCGGGCTTGCCCATCGCTGGCAGTTGCACTTTTCATAGCCTCTGCGACGCCCATCAAGCTGGTAGTGTGCTTTGCCGCAGGCAGCCCCACCGACGTGGTGACTCAGGCATTCGCCGACCATGCAAGCCGCGCGCTGGGACAGGCCTTCATCATTGACAACAAGCTTGGCGCCAACACGATCCCGGCTGCACAGGCCGTGGCCAGCGCACCGCTGTGGCGACGGCCGCAGCGTGCGAGGCAGGAGGTATGCATGGTGTGTGGGGCGCATGTGGGGGGTGAGCCGCGCCAGCCGCTGGGCCGCAGTGCCTGTACAGGGGCCGATGTCCCCATGGGATTCGCGCGCTGTTGTCTATTTTTTTGTCTGTTTTGTTCGTTGTGCGAATACACCGGCTGCAGCCTAGCGGCGGGCGCCGCCGCACAGCGGTTTCACCTTTTTCTTGTACGGTCATCCGTACTCAAAACAGGCTTTGCTGGCCACCCAGCAGGCTGGGGTGGTACTGGCTGCAGTCCAGCTGCACGCGCTCGCGGTTCAGGCCCAGCTTGCGGCAAGCCAGGGAAAAGCGCTGGGCCAGCATGTCGGCCCAGGCGCCGGTGCCTTTCATGCGCTGGCCGAACTGGCTCTGGTAGACCTTGCCTTCGGCACGGCCCTCCTCGCTGATGCCATGCAGATCGCGCACCCGCTCCAGCACGCGCTGGGCGCGGTCCGGGTAGTGCAGGCGCAGCCATTCCTCGAACAGCGGCGCCAGCTCCCACGGCAGGCGCAGCACGGCATAGAAGGCCTGGCGTGCGCCGGCGGCCTGCGCGGCGGCCAGCACCTGTTCCAGGTCGTCGTTCAGGAACGGGATCTGCGGCGCCAGGCTTACCCCCACGGGCACGCCGGCTTCCGCCAGGGCGCGCACCGTGCGCAGGCGCCGGTGCGGTGCGGCGGCGCGGGGCTCCAGCCTGCGCGCCAGATCGGGCTGCAGCGTGGTCAGGGTGACATAGACCGCCACCAGGTTCTGCCGGGCCAGCGGCACCAGCAGGTCCAGGTCGCGTTCGATGCCGCTGCCCTTGGTGACGATGGAAAACGGGTGGCGCGCGGCGGCCAGCACTTCGATGGTGCGGCGGGTCAGGCCCACATCGCGCTCAATGGGCTGGTAGCAGTCGGTGACCGAACCCAGCATCACCGGTGCGGCCACATGGCGGGGGCGGGACAGCTCGGCCCCCAGCACCTCGGGCAGATTGGCTTTGGCGACAAGCCGGGTTTCAAAGTCCAGCCCTGGCGAGTAGCCCAGGTAGCTGTGCGTGGGCCGGGCGTAGCAGTAGATACAACCGTGCTCGCAGCCCCGGTAGGGATTCAGGCCCAGGTGAAACGGCAGGTCGGGAGAGTCATGCCGGCTGAGGGCGGATTTGCACTGCTCCCATTCCAGCTGCGTGCGCAAGGCAGTTGCCGCTTCGCCGTCGTCCCCTTCTGCGCCAGCCGCATTGACCGCCGGATCCGCCCAGCCATCGTCAAACGCTTCCCGGGCATCGCGTGCAAAGCGGTGGGCGATCCAGCTGGCCGCACCCCGGCCCTTGTGCAGCGGCACGGGCTGGGCGGGCAGATCGGAATGCTGGTCGCGATAGGAAGACATGAGATAACTGTATATAAATACAGTTATTCAAGCAATACAGGTGCCGGAACCTTGATGCAAGCAGGGGCTTGTTCAGTGGCGGTTTCGTCAGGCCCGGAGACGGTGTGGCCGGTGCCGCAGCGCTTCCCAGCAAATACCGGCGCCCACAGCTAGCTCCTTTTTTGAAAGCTGCACGCCGCCGAAGCAATTCGCACTGGCAGCGTGCGAGATGGCTTGGCAGGAGCGCGGCAAAGCGCCACAATACGGACAGCGCACCAAATTGGTGCTTTTCATTGCCTTGGCCCGGACAACCCCGTTGCCCGGGCTTTTGTCCGTGTGGGCTTTTGTTTTTTTGAGCCTGGCGGACCGACTTTCACCCCATCCCGCAAGGAGCACCGCCATGGAGCGCAAGCCCACCATCACTCTGTCGACCTTGGACCTGGAGCGCATCGAAGCCCTGCTGGAGAAAATGCCGGGCGAGTTTCCGGGCCGCGCCGTGCTGGAAGCCGAACTCGACCGTGCCGATGTGCTGGAGCCGGCCCAGATGCCCGCCACCGTGGTGACCATGAATTCCACCGTGCGCTTCACCCTGCTGGAAAGCGGCAAGAGCAACACCCTGACCCTGGTCTACCCCAAGGACATGGATGGCAGCGCGGACAAGGTGTCGGTGTTCGCCCCGGTGGGCATTGCCCTGCTGGGCCTGAGCGTGGGCGACGAATTCCAGATGCCCAGCCCCACGGGCCAGAAGGTGACGGTGCGGGTGGACGGCATCGACTTCCAGCCCGAGAACGCGGGCGAACTGCACCGCTGAGCCCGCCCGCGCCGGGCCGGTGACCCCGATGCAAGCCACCGTTCGGCGCGGCCGCCCCCCGGCCCAGCCTGCATTGCGGACAATTTCAGGAAGTGCTGAAATTCTTAAATTCACAGGCACAATTCCTTTATGAGTCAGCTTCAACCCCTTCCTTCCCTGAACCGGCAGTTCGTCTCCCACTTTGGCGAGATGGGCAGCCGCTGGGGCATCAACCGCACGGTGGGTCAGATCTACGCGCTGCTGTTTCTGTCGCCGCGCGCGCTGAATGCGGAAGAGATTGCGGAGACGCTGGAGTTTTCGCGCTCCAACGTCAGCATGGGCTTGAAGGAACTGCAGTCGTGGCGCCTGGTGAACCTGCGCCACCAGCCCGGTGACCGCCGCGAATATTTTGAGGCGCCGCAGGATGTGTGGGACATCTTCCGCCGCCTGGCCGAGGAGCGCCGCCGCCGCGAGATCGAGCCCACGCAGTCCATGCTGCGTTCGGCCCTGCTGGAAGAGGCCCAGTCCGACGACGAACGCCATGCGCAAAAGCGCATGCAGGAGATGTACGAGCTGATCGAAAAGCTGATGACCTGGTTTGACGATGTGCAGCGCCTGCAACCCGAAACCGCCATGCAGCTGATGGGCATGGGCGCCGCCGTGACGCGGGTGCTGGAGATCAAGGACAAGCTCACCGGCCGTGCCAAGCCCAAGGACCCCAAGGGCGGCAAGGACCCGCAGGATTGAGTACCTGCAGGGGTACGGCGCTGCCCTGGTGCTTGCGCTGTCAGCCCCTGCGCCGACCACAAAAAAATGGCCTGCAACTGCAGGCCATTTTTGCGTGCGCAGCCCTCGAAGTGCGAAGGGCTGCACCCGTGCATTCCGCAGGGCGCGGGCCTTTTGCTCAGCGCCGGGTGATCTGCGCCCGCAGTGCCCGCAGCTGGGCCTTGATGCGCTGGGTGTGTTCCACGCCCATGCGCAGCAGGATCTTCTGCCCTGCCGACAGGGACTGCAGATCCGCATCGGCAAACTCGTAGCGCAGCCACGGCTGCTGGGGCGCCAGCTGGCCTTGCACCTGTACCAGTTTCAGCGCCAGCGGCCCGGGAGGTTCGGGGGTCTGCAGCAGGTGGTCGATCACCGCCACCAGCCGGTCATTGAAGCGCTGGCCGGGATAGCCCAGCTCTTCATAGGCCTGCTGCAGCACCGGGTAGACACGGCGGTACAGGACACCGGCCTGCTCCACATCCAGGCCCACGACAAAGCGCACCACGGCTTCGTAGCGCGCGGCGTTGGCTGGCGCGATCTCCATGCGTCCGTCGTCGGTCTGCGTGACGGCCATGCGCCCGCCCACCGGGTGCAACGGCCACAAGCGCGAGGCCGCCTGGCTGCGCGCCAGGTTGTCCACCGTGGCCGCAATGCGGCGTGCCAGAGCGTCGGTGGCGACAAAGCGCAGCGTGCGTTCACGCCCCAGCCATTCCGTGACAGCCTGGGCCAGGCCGTCGCCATCGCCACCGGCCAGCGGCGGGCGGCCCTGGGCGTCGGCCGCTGGTTCCAGCGGATGGGAGGTGTCAGCGGCCGGCTCCGCCGCAGGCGCTGCCGGTGCGGGTTCCGTGATGGTGGGCGCCGGGGCCGCAGGGGCGGGCGCTGCGACAGGCGGTGTCTCCAGGGCTGCCGGCGCCCTGCCCCAGTAGTGCCAACCGGCATAGCCCGCTCCCAGCAACACCACGGCCACCAGCGCCCATCGGCCGGTGGTGCCCAGGCCCTCTTTGCGGTGGTGTTGGCGGGAAATCGGTTCGCTGCGCGCTTCCATCACGGCTCCTCCTTGCTGTGCGATAGAGATGGGAATCTTGACCGGACTACCCTAGCAGCAATCGGTGGCTGTGCACCGCATGCACACGCTTTGTTGCATGACCAGATGTCAACGGCGGTACAAAACGGGCCTGCATCCTCTGCTATGCGCCGCCCCCAAAAACACAAGGCCTGGTGCCATCACAGCACCAGGCCTTGCCTGGGCACCCGAACGGGCGACCGAATCCGGAGCGGCTGACTGCACCTTCGGTCACCGCGGCTCTGCAAAGTCTCTGCGACTCCGCCGCCATGCAGCGACGAAAGGCACTGTGCCTGCGGCCTTTACTCGGGCAGCTTGCTGGTGCGCTCCAGGATGCGGCGGCGGGTGGCCTCGTCATCCATCAGCTCGTACCACATGGCATTGAGCACAGCAAAAGCGGCGGCCAGTGGCAGGCCCAGAATCCACGCGAAATACCACATATCGAATTCCTTTCTACCGGTTAGTAAGAGTGGCCTTTGCCGGTGGCAATCGCAGCGATATCAACCTTGCCGCGCAGCACCGCGTACACCCAGCTGGTGTAGGCCAGGATCAAGGGCAGGAAGATCAGCACGCACACCAGCATGATGAACAGCACCACATGGCTGGAGGAGGAATCCCACACCGTCAGGCTGAAGCGCGGATCGACGGTGGACGGCAGGATCATGGGGAACATGGCAGCGCCCACGGTCAGGATGATGCCGGCAATCGCCAGGCCGCTGCCCAGCAGGCTCAGCCATTCGCGGCGGCTGCGCAGGCCCAGGGCCACGATCAGCGGCATGACCAGACCGATACCGGGCACGACCCACAGCGCGGGGTAGGACTGGAAGTTGTGCATCCAGGCGCCAGCGACTGCGGCAGCGGTCTTGTTCATCGGATTGGAGGGGCCGATGTGGCTGATCTCGCTGGTGATGACATAGCCGTTGATGCTGCCCAGCCACACGCCGGCGGCGGCAAACAGCAAGGTGGTCAGCAGCGCAAACAGCACGCCGTACCTGGCTGCGCGCCGGGCGACTTCGCCCTCGGTCTTGAACACCAGCCAGGACGCACCGTGCATCAGCAGCATGGACAGCGACACCAGGCCGCACAGCAGCGCGAACGGTGTCAGCAGGCCGAAGAAGCTGCCGTCGTAGTAGATGCGCATATCGTCACCCAGGCGGAAAGGCACGCCCAGGATCACATTGCCCACGGCCAGGCCGAACAGCAGCGCTGGCACCAGGCCGGTGATGCACAGTACCCAGTCCCAGCCGTTGCGCCAGGCAGCGCTCTCGCGCTTGCTGCGGAACTTGAAGGCCACGGGGCGCAGGATCAGCGGCACCAGCACGGCGAACATGGCCAGGTAAAAGCCGGAGAAGGAGACCGCGTACAGCTGCGGCCAGGCGGCAAAGATAGCACCGCCGCCCAGAATCAGCCACACTTGGTTGCCTTCCCACACGGGGCCGACCGCGTTGATGGCGGTGCGGCGTTCCACATCGGTTTTGGCCGTGGCGCGCAGCAGCCCCATGCTGCCCAGATCGAACCCGTCGGTCACGGCAAAGCCCACCAGCAGCACGCCCAGCAGCAGCCACCAGATGACGCGCAGCACATCATACGAAATCAGTTCATGCAAGATCATTTTTGTGTACTCCTTGCTTGCATTCAGCGGGCGCGGGCCAGCTTTTGGATCATGGGTTCGTAGAAGCTCAGGTGCGGCTCGCTCTCATGCTCCGGCCCCTTCTGGATGGCGCGCACCATGAGTTTGAGTTCGATCACCAGCAGCACGGTGTAGATCAGCACAAAGCCTGCAATCGTCAGCAGCAGCGTGCCGGCGCCCAGGTGGGAGACGGCCATGGCCGTGGGCAGCACGCCTTCGATGATCCAGGGCTGGCGGCCCAGCTCGGCCACGACCCAGCCGCATTCGGCCGCAATCCACGGCAGCGGGATGGACAGCACGGCCACCTTGAGCAGCCAGGGGTAGGCATCCAGCCTGTGGCGCACGGACAGCCAGAAGAAAGTGCCGGTCAGCACGATGAAGAACATGCCCAGGGCCACCATGACGCGGAAGCTCCAGAACAACGGGCCCACCGGGGGAATGGTGTCGGTCGCCGCCTTCTGGATCTGTTCGGCGGTGGCTTGGCGCGGGTCGTCTACATAGCGCTTGAGTAGCAGCGCGTAGCCCAGGTAGACACCTTTTTCCTCAAAGCGCGTGCGCGCCTCGGCAGGGACTTCGGCGTCCGACCTGGCGCTGCGGATGGTCTGCAGCGCGTCATAGGCGTCGATGCCGCTGCGGATATAGCCTTCGGCGTTGCTCACCAACTGGTTGATGCCGGGGATCTCGGTGTTGAGCGAGCGCGTGCCGATCAGGCCCATCACCCAGGGGATGTGCACGGCGAAATGGGTTTCGCGCGCTTCGCGGTCCGGGAAGCCGATGGCGGTGAAGGCCGCCGGTGCGGGCTCGGTCTCCCACATGGCTTCGATCGAGGCCAGCTTCATCTTCTGGTGTTCGGACGACAGGTAGCCGGACTCGTCGCCCAGCACCACCACCGACAGCGAGGCGGCCAGACCGAACGAGGCGGCCACCGTCATCGAGCGCTTGGCCAGGTGCAGGTGGCGGCCCTTGAGCACGTACCAGGCCGACACGCCCAGCACGAATAGCGAGGCCATCACATAGCCGGCCGAGACCGTGTGCACGAACTTGGCCTGTGCCACCGGGTTGGTCAGCACCGCAAAGAAGTCGGTCACTTCCATGCGCATGGTCTGCGGGTTGAAGGCGGCGCCCACGGGGTTCTGCATCCAGCCGTTGGCCACCAGGATCCACAGCGCCGAGAAGTTGGTGCCGATGGCCATCAGGCAGGTCACGATCAGGTGCTTGACTTTGCTCAGCCGGTCCCAGCCGAAGAAGAACAGGCCCACGAAGGTGGCTTCCAGGAAGAAGGCCATCAGCCCTTCAATGGCCAGCGGAGCACCGAAGATGTCGCCCACGTAGTGGCTGTAGTAGCTCCAGTTCATGCCGAACTGGAACTCCATCACCACGCCCGTGGCTACGCCCATGGCGAAGTTGATGCCGAACAGCACGCCCCAGAACTTGGTCATGTCGCGCCAGATTGTGCGGCCGGTCATCACAAACACCGTCTCCATGATGGCGATGAGAATCGACAGGCCCAGGGTCAGCGGCACGAACAGAAAGTGGTAGAGCGCCGTTATCGCGAACTGCAGCCGCGATAAGTCGACGATGTCGAGGTCCATGGGGAATTCCTTTCTCTCTTAAAAACCCTTGGCCATTGCATGCGCTGCCGGGGTGGCGGCGTCATCGCGCAGCCGTGCCAGCAGCTTGTCAAAATCCGCTGTGCCGCGCCGGGCGTCGCCCAGCAAGCGACCACCTTCCACCCAGAGCAGACGATCGGCGCTTTCCGCCTCTCTGCGCAAGTGGGTAGCCACAATCACGGTGTGCCCTTTCATCTGCCGCTGCAGGCAGGCCAGCACATCCCGCGCGGTGGCGGCATCCAGTCCTTCGGAGGGCTCGTCCAGCAGCCAGCACGGCGCCGGGTGCAGCAGCAGCCGCGCCAGCGCCAGGCGGCGCGCCTGCCCGCCGGACAGGCCCAGACCGCCCTCGCCCAGCCGGCTCTCCAGCCCCTGGGGCATGGCGCGCACATCGCTGGCCAGGCCCGCGTCTTCCAGCGCCTGCCACAGCCGTTCGTCGCTGGCACCGGGGCAGGCCAGCAGCAGGTTGTCCCGCAGGCTGTCCTGGAACAACTCGGTGCGCTGGGTCAGCCAGGTGCCGGGCTGCGCGGCCACATGGCCTTGCGTGGCGGGCAGCTCGCCCGCGATCACGGACAGCAGCGTGCTTTTGCCAGCGCCGCTGGCCCCCACCACCGCCACCTGGGTGCCGGCCGGGATCTGCAGGCTCACCGCTTCCAAGGCCCAGCGGGGACTGCCCTGGTGCCTGGCGCTGACCTGCTCCAGCACGGCCGCCACACCGGGCGGCGGCAGATGGACGGCAGTATCGGCCACCGGTGCCTGCACCACCTGGGGTGCCAGCCGTTGGATGGACAGCCAGGTGCGTCCTGCCTCGACGGCACCCCGGCGCAGCGCCGCAAACGGCTCCATCGCGGCCAGGGCCACCAGCAAGGCCAGTGCGGCCCCCGGGGCGCCGATCACGCCCTGCTCGGCCAGCCAGCCCACGGCCAGCAGCACGCCCACCAAAGTCAATGTGCTGACCACTCCATAGGCGGCGGTGGCATGCGCCTCCAGCCGGTTGAGCTGGCGGTCCGCCTGGGCCACGCAGGCCTCGGTCGCCGCCAGGCGCGCGCACTGTGCCGGCAGGCGCCCCGCCATCAGCAGATCGGTCTGCCCGGCCACCAGGTCCACAGCCTGGGAGCGCAGCCGTTCCAGCGCCGCCGCGCGGCGCAATGCGGGCCGGCGGGCGCGCCGCGCCAGCACCACGGCAATGGCGGTGCCGACCAGCAGCAGCCACAGCCCCAGCAGCAGGCCCAGCTGCCAGTGCATGGCGCCCAGCACCACGGCCGCCAGCAGCGCCGCACCACAGGCGGACACCAGGGGCACGGCCAGGCGCAGGTACAGGCTGTCCAGCGCATCCACATCGCCGGTCAGGCGCTGCAGCCAGCGTGCCGGACGCAGGCGCAGCTGCGAGGCAGCACCAGCGGGTGCCCAGCTGCGGAACAGGCGCTCGCGCAGCGCGGCAAGCACGGCCAGCGTGGCATCGTGGGTGACCAGGCGCTCGCCATAGCGGGCGGCGGTGCGCCCCAGGGCCAGCAGCCGGATGCCGGCGCTGGGCATGAATACATCAAACACCAGGGCCGTGGCCGGCACCAGCCCGGCCAGCCCCGTGGCGGCAATGAACCAGCCGGACAGGCCCAGCAGGGCCATGCCCATCAGCACCGTCAGGCAGGCCAGTGCCATGCCGCCCAGCCACAGGCGGCGCGGTGCCATGGCAGCCAGCGCTGCCAGCATGGCGCCCAGCGATGGACGTGTGCGCTTCATGCCGCGCCCTCCTGCACCTGAGCGGATGCTGGCGCTGGGCCTTGTTCCGGGGTTTGGGCTTGGGTTGGGATTGGGGTTTGCGTTTGCAGCTGCACCACCCGGTCCATGCGGGCAGCCAGCAGCGGATCGTGGGTGGCCACCACCAGGGTGCGGCCCTGGGCCAGCTGCAGCAGCGCCTGCGTGACCTGCGCGGCCGTGGCGGGGTCGAGGTGTGCCGTGGGTTCGTCCACCAGCAGCACGCCAGCATGGGGGGCGGCCACGGCCAGGCGTGCCAGAGCCAGGCGCACGGCTTCGCCGCCTGACAGGCCTTGCCCGCCTTCGCCCAGGCTGCTGCTGGGCCGTGCCTGCAGCACCGTGCCCAGGCCGGCCTGCTGCAAGGCCGGGGCAATGTCTGCCCCTGCCACATCGGGGCGGTCCAGGCTGATATTGCGCGCCACCGAACCGGCGAACACATGTGGGTGCTGGCCCATCCAGGCCATGCGACGGCGCAGCGCCGGGGCCGAGGCATCGGCCATGGGCACGCCATCGACCAGCACCTGCCCTTGGTCTGTGGGCAACAGGCCGGCGATCTGGGCCAGCAGCAGCGATTTGCCGCTGCCGCTGGCACCCCACAGGGCCACATGCTCACCCGGCTGGATGTCCACATCCACCGGCACCAGCGGCGTGGCGGCCGCCGACCCGGGCAGTTGCAGCGCCTGCAGGGTCACGCGGGCGGGGGCAGCTTGCGCAGTGGAAGCGACCTCCGCCAGCGCACCCGGCAGAGGCTGGGCACCACAGGCCATGTGCTGCAAGGTCTGCAGCGCGGCGGTGCCGGCGGCGCGGTCGTGCCAGACGGCGGAGAGTTCGCGCAGCGGGTCAAAGAAGGCCGGGGCCAACAGCAGCACAAACAGGGCTTCGCCCAGGCTCAGCCGGCCCTGCCAGGTGCCGAACTCCAGATAGCCCAGCAGGTGAAAGCCCACATACACGGCCACCATGGCCACGCCCAGCGCGGCAAACAGCTCCAGCACAGCAGAGGACAGAAAGGCGATGCGCAGCACGCGCATGGTGCGCTGGCGCAGCGATTCGGCATGGGCCCGCAGGCGCTGCGCTGTGGAATCCACCGCACCCAGGGCGCGCAAGGTGGTCAGGCCCCGCAGGCGATCCAGCAAAAAGGCATTCATCTGGCCCAGCTGCACCATGTGCGCCTCGCTGGCGGCCTGTGCACGCCAGCCCACGATGGCCATGAACAAGGGGATCAGCGGCGCGGCCACCAGCAGGATCAGGGCCGCCACCCAGGACTGCCAGGCCACGGCCAGCAGCAGCACCAGCGGCACCACGGTCGTGCGCCACATGGCCGTCTGGTAGCGCGACAGCCAGGGCACGATGGCTTCGGCCTGTTCGGCCACCGCACTGGCGGCCTGCCCAGACGGCGCGCGCTGCGTGTCCAGCGGCGAGCTGCTGGCCAGCTGCTGCACCACCTGGGCGCGCAGCGCCTGCAGCTGGGTGCGGGCAGCATCAAAGCTCAGCCGCATGCCACGGCCCTCGCAGACCGCCTTGGCCACCCCCAGCACCAGCAGGCCCAGTGCCAGACGCCCGACTTCGGCGGCCCGCCCTTCGGCAACCCACTGCACGGCGACCGCCAGCAATGCCGCCTGAGGCAGCCACAGCAGCGACGCCAGCACCGACCACGCAGTGCCGTGGTCGGCACGCAGGCGTGAAGCCTGGGGTGTGCCTGCCGGTGCGCCTGCCGTTTGATCGAAGTCAGTCGATTTCATGTGTTTCTGAATTTTCAGTATTTACTGAAATTTATGCAGATGCTAGGGTTTCTGCAAAACAACTTCCACGCTGGCTCAGGTAGTCGAGTGAAACACTGCGGCGTTGATTTCCATCAATTCACCCGGACGGCAACAGGGTTAAAGCCGGTTTCATGTGGCTGTCACCCTGCGCTGCGCAGGCAAAGAAAAAGCGCCCCGAGGGGCGCTTGTGTGCAGGTGCCGCAGGCACCGGCGGAGGGCGGGAGATGGCACACCGCCACCCCACCGGGGTCCAGGGTCACGATGGCGGTCTGCACCGCATCGGTGGCGGAGCCACCAGCAGGGGTGCAGGTCCGCCGAATGCCGATCAGTACTGCAGCGGCGTGACGTCGATGGTTTCACGCGGGAAGTTGTTCTGCCACACCAGCGGCTTTTTCTTCTTCTCGGTGGCCAGCGGGAACTCGGCTTCCCAGACCTGGGTCAGCGGAGCGGCTTCGAAGCCCTTGGCCAGGGTCTGCACGTTTTCACGGTACTGGGCCAGGTCCCACTTGGCACCGCCTGCGCGCTGCAGGAAGGCCACGACCTTTTCCGGCGGATTGGGCGCCAGGCACTTGAACGGCACGTTGACGGCCAACATCTCGGCATGCACGCCTTCGGTGACCTTCTGGGGCTGGCCCATGGTGCAGGTGATGCGCTTTTGCGAATCGCGCACGTTGGCGAACAGCTGCACGGCAGCCGGCTCCAGCGCCTTCTTGTCGGCGTCGCTCAGCTTCACGTTTTCCAGGAAGGTGGCCGCCATTTCCTTGGCGTAGTCGCGGTCGACTTCCAGCATTTCCTTCACATTGATGAAATCGCCTTGACCAGGAAAGGTCCGCGCCGGGCGCAGGTAGGCGTTGAGGGCTTCCATGGACTTGGCATCGATGTGCACGATGGACTTCAGGAACATGTCGGTCACGGCCTGGGGCGTGGGTTCAGCGGCCTGTACGGAAGTGGCCAACGCCAGCGATGCCAGCGCCACGGCGCCGAGGGATTTCAATTGCATAGAGAAAAAAACAAGAAACCGCGCTCCACGGAGCGCGCAAAAAAAGACAAACCCCTGCGGTACACCACCCTCTTGGCAGAGGGCAATGGCACACAGGGGCTTGGCGGCTGCGCACGGCAGACCTGGGCCTACCGGGGCAGATCAATTGTAACAATCACCGGCAATGCGTCCAGTCTCGCACCGGACTGGTGCACTGGAACACGGGCTCAGGCAGCGGCCAGTTGCAGGCGCTGGCGGGCGGCGGCGTATTCGCGCTTGAGGCGGGCCACCAGTTCGGCCGTGGGCACCACCTGCTCGATGGCGCCGATGCCCTGGCCGCAGCCCCAGATGTCTTTCCAGGCCTTGGTACGGCCCGAGCCGAAGTTCATGGCGCTGGGGTCGGACACCGGCAGGTTGTCGGGGTCCAGGCCGGCCGCGCGGATGGACGGGGCCAGGTAGTTGCCGTGCACGCCGGTGAACAGGTTGCTGTAGACCACGTCGTCCGAATTGCCGGCCACGATGGCCTGCTTGTACTCGTCGGCGGCGCGGGCTTCCTCGGTCGCGATGAAGGCCGAGCCCATGTAGGCAAAGTCTGCACCCATGGCCTGGGCGGCCAGCACGGCGTCGCCCGTGGCGATGGAGCCGGACAGCGCCACCGGGCCGTCGAACCACTGGCGGATTTCCTGGATCAGGGCAAACGGGCTTTTCACCCCGGCGTGGCCGCCGGCACCGGCTGCCACGGCGATCAGGCCGTCAGCGCCCTTTTCGATGGCCTTGCGGGCGAACTTGTTGTTGATGATGTCGTGCAGCACCACACCACCCCAGCCGTGCACGGCCTGGTTCACGTCCTCACGCGCGCCCAGGCTGGTGATGATGATGGGCACCTTGTACTTGGCGCAGACCTGCATGTCGTGTTCCAGGCGGTCATTGCTCTTGTGCACGATCTGGTTGATGGCGAACGGGGCCGAAGGCTGTTCGGGATGGGCCTTGTCCCAGGCGGCCAGGGTTTCGGTGATTTCCGCCAGCCAGTCTTCCAGCTGTTCCGCAGGGCGCGCGTTGAGGGCCGGCATGGAGCCGACGATGCCGGCCTTGCACTGCTCGATCACCAGCTTGGGGTTGCTGATGATGAACAGCGGCGATCCGATGACGGGCAGCGCCAGTTTTTGCAGCGCCGCAGGAATCTTGGACATGACGATGTCTCCTCTAAAAGTTCTAATATGACAAAAAAAGGCTGGAGTGCCTGCCACACAAGCGACTCCAGCTCACTTTTTTGATAGCCTGACTTAGAAAGCTTCGTGCGGCAGCGCCATCACGGCATCGGCGCCGTGCAGCACGGACTCGGCCTGGCCGGGCACCTTGGTCAGGATGTGGTCGCCATAGAAGCGCGCCGTGGCCACCTTGGCCTGCATGAACTGCACATCCTCGCCCTGGGCGGCCTTGTCCTGGGCCACCAGCAGCGCACGGCCCATCTGCCAGCCGGCCACCAGGTTGCCGGTCAGCATCAGGTAGGGGACGCTGCCGGCGAACACGGCGTTGGGGCTGGCCTTGGTCTGGCCGGCCACGAAATCCACCACCTGCACATAGGCTTCGCGTGCGGTCTGCAGGCGCTGGGCCAGGGCCAGGGCGTCGGCCGTGCCGCTGGCGCGCAGCGCGGCTTCGGTCTTGGCGATCTGGTCGGCAATGGCCTTGGCCGAGGTGCCGCCATCGCGTGCGGTCTTGCGGCCCACCAGGTCATTGGCCTGGATGGCGGTCGTGCCTTCGTAGATGGTCAGGATCTTGGCGTCGCGGTAGTACTGCGCGGCGCCGGTTTCTTCGATGAAGCCCATGCCGCCATGCACCTGCACGCCCAGGCTGGTCACTTCCAGGCTCATCTCCGTGCTGTAGCCCTTGACCAGCGGCACCATGAATTCATAGAAGGTGGCGTTGGCCTGGCGCACTTCGGCGTCCGGGTGGTGGTGGGCGGCATCGTAGGCCGCCGCCGCTGCCGAGGCCATGGCGCGGCAGCCTTCGGTGTAGGCGCGCATGGTCATCAGCATGCGACGCACATCGGGATGGTGGATGATGGTGGCGCTGGCCTTGACCGAGCCATCCACGGGACGGCTTTGCACGCGGTCCTTGGCGTAGGCCACGGCGTGCTGGTAGGAGCGCTCGGCCACGGCAATGCCCTGCATGCCGACGGCGTAGCGCGCCGCGTTCATCATGATGAACATGTATTCCAGACCGCGGTTTTCCTCGCCCACCAGGTAGCCGATGGCGCCACCGTGGTCGCCGAACTGCAGCACGGCCGTGGGCGAAGCCTTGATGCCCATCTTGTGCTCGATGGACACGCAGTGCGCGTCGTTGCGCGCGCCCAGCGAACCGTCGGCATTGACCAGGAACTTGGGCACCACGAACAGGCTGATGCCCTTCACGCCTTCGGGTGCACCGGCCACGCGGGCCAGCACCAGGTGGACGATGTTCTCGGCCATGTCGTGCTCACCGTAGGTGATGAAGATCTTGGTGCCGAACACCTTGTACGTGCCATCGGGCTGGGGCTCGGCCTTGGTGCGCACCAGGGCCAGGTCCGAGCCGGCCTGGGGCTCGGTCAGGTTCATGGTACCGGTCCACTGGCCGGAGATCAGCTTTTCCAGGTAGGTGGTCTTGAGCGCATCGCTGCCGGCCGTGAGCAGCGCTTCGATGGCGCCATCGGTCAGCAGCGGGCACAGCGCAAAGCTCAGGTTGGCGCTGTTGAGCATTTCGATGCAGGCCGCACCAATGGTCTTTGGCAGGCCCTGGCCGCCGAAGTCCGTGGGGTGCTGCAGGCCCTGCCAGCCGCCTTCGGCGTACTGCTTGAAGGCATCGGCAAAACCGGGGGTGGTGGTGACCTTGCCGTCTTTCCACGCAGAGGGGTTCACATCGCCCGGCACGTTCAGCGGTGCCACCACGCCTTCGCACAGCTTGGCGCACTCTTCCAGCACGGCCTGCGCGGTCTCCAGACCGGCATCTTCAAAGCCGGGGATCTGCGCCACGTGCGCGATGCCAGCCAGATGTTCCATGGCAAACAGCATGTCTTTGACGGGGGCTGTGTAACTCATCTTGTCACCTTCTCTTTGGGTTTGATTGAGGGATGGGTTCGGCGCGTGCGCGCTGGCTGCGCTGTGCAGCCGCTGTGGCGCCTGGGTCCATGGGCATGGCACCACGCGGCGGTGGCATGCCCATGCATCCTGTGCTGATGGCAGACGGAAAAAGAGGGGCACGCAGCCCCTCTTTCCTGTGGTGGTGGCTCAGAGCGCCTTCACCAGTTCCGGCACGGCCTGGAACAGGTCGGCTTCCAGCCCGTAGTCGGCCACCGAGAAGATCGGTGCTTCCGGGTCCTTGTTGATCGCCACGATCACCTTGGAGTCCTTCATGCCTGCCAAGTGCTGGATCGCACCCGAGATGCCAGCAGCGATGTACAGCTGCGGTGCCACGATCTTGCCGGTCTGGCCCACCTGCAGGTCGTTGGGGGCGTAGCCCGCGTCCACTGCCGCGCGCGAAGCGCCGATGGCCGCGCCCAGCTTGTCCGCCAGCGGGGTCATCACTTCGTTGAACTTCTCGGCCGAGCCCAGGGCGCGACCACCGGAGACGATGATCTTGGCGGCCGTCAGTTCGGGGCGGTCGTTCTTGGTCACTTCACGGCCCACGAAGCTGCTCTTGCCCGAGTCTGCCACGGCGGCCACGGTTTCCACGGCCGCAGCGCCGCCGGTGGCAGCCGCTGCATCAAAGCCGGTGCCGCGCACGGTGATCACCTTCACGGCGTCGGCCGACTGCACGGTGGCCACGGCGTTGCCGGCGTAGATGGGACGCTCGAAAGTGTCGGCGCTGTCCACCTTGGTGATGTCGCTGATCTGGCCCACGTCCAGCTTGGCGGCCACGCGGGGGGCCACGTTCTTGCCCGAGGCTGTGGCCGGGAACAGGATGTGGCTGTAGTTGCCGGCGATCGCCAGCACCTGGGCGGCCAGGTTTTCGGCCAGGCCGTCCTTGAGGCTGGCGCCGTCGGCGTGGATCACCTTGGACACGCCGGCGATCTGGGCCGCGGCAGCAGCCGCAGCACCGGCGTTGTCACCGGCCACCAGCACGTGCACATCGCCCCCGCAGGCCTTGGCGGCCGTCACGGTGTTCAGCGTTGCGCCCTTGATCGAAGCGTTGTCGTGTTCTGCAATAACGAGTGCGGTCATTTCTATGATCTCCTTGTGCTGCCTGTCTTAGATGACCTTGGCTTCGTTCTTGAGCTTGTCCACCAGAGCGGCCACGTCCGGCACCTTCACGCCGGCACCGCGCTTGGCAGGCTCGGCCACCTTCAGCGTCTTGATGCGGGGCGCCACGTCCACGCCCAGCTCTTCGGGCTTGAGAACATCCAGCTGCTTTTTCTTGGCCTTCATGATGTTGGGCAGCGTCACGTAGCGCGGCTCGTTCAGGCGCAGGTCGGTGGTGATGATGGCCGGGGTGGTCAGGGCCACGGTTTCCAGGCCGCCGTCCACTTCACGCGTGACGTTGACCTTGTCGCCCACGACTTCGACCTTGGAGGCGAAGGTCGCCTGGGGCAGGTCGGCCAGGGCCGCCAGCATCTGGCCGGTCTGGTTGTTGTCGCCGTCAATGGCCTGCTTGCCCAGGATCACCAGGCCGGGTTGTTCCTTGTCCACCAGGGCCTTGAGCAGCTTGGCAATCGCCAGCGGCTGCAGCTCGGCATCGGTCTCCACCAGGATGCCGCGGTCGGCACCGATGGCCATGGCCGTGCGCAGCGTCTCCTGGCACTGGGCCACGCCGCACGAGACCGCGATCACTTCCGTGACCACGCCTTTTTCCTTCAGGCGCACGGCTTCTTCCACCGCAATCTCGTCAAACGGGTTCATGCTCATCTTGACGTTGGCGATGTCCACGCCCGTGCCGTCCGACTTCACGCGGACCTT